>DHCFI07803__coassemble_1274_pt1 | contig 27513 bp, 23 predicted proteins | sample DHCFI07803__metabat2_low_PE_024 | metagenome-assembled genome bin DHCFI07803 | reverse complement strand
ACCAGCAGCGTCTGCATGGACCGGCCCACCGGCCCGCGCCGGTCGTACAGATACGCCGCGGTCATGCCGATGCCGTCGGGCCCGATGGAGGCCTTGGCGGAGATGCCGATCCACTCGCCCTCCGGTTCGCGGTGCAGGTGGACGACCAGGTCGGTGTTCATGAACATCCACTTGCGCGGGTCCAGCGAGGCGCCGACGCCGTTGGCCACGTCGACCATGCTCATCAGGTACTCCACGCCGTCGGTCTCGATGCCGGCGACGATGGGCTTGTCGGTGCGCACCCAGTGGATGCGGTGGTGACTCTCCGGCTCGTCGGGGTCGGGCATGTTGAGGATGTCGATGGAGTCGATGTAGCCGCAGTCCCAGTCCTCGTACAGCGGTCCGCCATCGCCGGCTTCCTCGGGGCCGGGGATGGGGCGGGCGAAGGACTTCTCCACCTCGGTCGTCTCCAGCACGGCCATGCGCCACGCCGACGCGGAAGCCACGGCGCGCCACTTGCCGTTGCGGTCCTCGGCGAGCAGCTCGGCCTCGACCTTGAGGATCTGCCTGCCCGGCCGCGTGATCCGCGCGCGGGTGCGCATCTCGGTGTACGGCACGGCGCCGAGCAGGTCGACGGCGACGCGGGTGGTGCGCATGCCGTCGGGAAGCCCGGGGCAGTGCTGCAACGCGTGCGTGAGGATCGCCGCCGGGGGAGCGCCGTGCTGGAACGCGCCCCACGGGCCCCACGTGTGCAGGGTCGGGCGGTAACGCTCGATGACCTCGCCGGCGGGCAGCCCCATTTCCTCGGGGTCGGCCTGGCCGAGGTGCTCGAAGTAGGCGTCGATTTCGGTGGCGGGATCGAGGCCCATCTGCTTGATGCGGTCGGCTTTGGTGGGGTCGCCGAGGGCATTGGCCTTCGACGGGCGGGTGGCATGGGTGTCCTGCTTGACGACGCCGACGTTGGCGTCCGAGGTGGCGCTGCGATTCTCCATGCCGAGACGCTAACAGTTAATCGTGGCTAACGTGATGCGCGACACACTTTCGGGGGCGAATCGTCGCAAAGCATGCCCCGCAGCCGAGCCGGCAACCGAACGGGCGCACCGCCACCCGGCACCATCCGCCCACCCCGGCTACCGTGGCGGGGGTGCGAGCGATTCTCTGGGACATGGACGGCAGCCTCATCGATACGGAGCCCCTCTGGGAGGTGGCCACGTACGACGTCTCCGAACGGCTGGGCAAGCGCCTGACGCCGGAGCTGCGGGCGAAGTGCATCGGCAACACGCTGCCGGACACCATCACCATCTGCGCGAACCACGCCGGCGTCGTGCCGACCGAGGAGCTCATCGTCCGCGAGTCGGAGTACATGGAGTCGCGGGTGGCGCAGCTGATCGCCGAGCGCGGCATCGAATGGCGCCCGGGAGTGCGATCCATCATCGAGCAGGCCCACGACGCCGACGTGCCCGTGGTGCTGGTGACCAACACCCGCCGCCGCGTGGCCGACTACTGCATCGACGCGATGGGACGCGACGCCTTCACCGCCACCGTCTGCGGCGACGAGGTGCCCGCCGGCAAGCCCGCCCCTGACCCGTACCTGCGCGGCGCCGAAATAGCCGGCGTCGACCCGGACGACTGCCTGGCCCTGGAGGATTCCGTCACCGGCGTGCGCTCCGCAATCGCCGCCGGCTGCCGCGTCCTGTGGGCGCCCATGCCGCAGGCCGCGCCGCCCGCCGAGGCGATCGCCGAGTTCGCGCCCCCGGCCGAACATCTCGACGGCGACCTCGGCGGCTGGTCCCTCGACGACCTCCGGGCAGTCCACGCCCGACTGGGGTGACCCCTCCCGTCGCAACGCAACGACCCGCGTGGAATGATGGTGCGCGTGAAAAACTTCGATGACCTCTTCGCGGAACTGAAGGACAAGGCGGCCAACCGCCCCGAGGGTTCGGGCACCGTCAAGGCGCTCGACGCCGGCGTGCATTTCCAGGGCAAGAAGATCGTGGAAGAGGCCGCCGAAGTCTGGATGGCCGCGGAGTACCAGTCCGATGAAGAGCTGGCCGAGGAAATCTCGCAGCTGATGTACTGGACCCAGGTCGTCATGGTGCAGCGCGGGCTGACGCCGGAAGACGTCTACAAGCACCTGTGAGGCGCCCCGCCGCCCCGCCCGCACCGAACAACTAGGAGCAACATCGTGACCACGCTGCGCGTCGCAGTGCCCAACAAGGGTTCCCTGTCCGAGGCCGCCACCGAGATCCTCGAGGAAGCCGGGTACCCGGGCCGCGGGGAGTCGAAGTCCCTGTCGGTGGCCGACAAGGTCAACGGCATCGAGTTCTACTTCCTGCGCCCCAAGGACATCCCCGTCTACGTGGGCAACGGCCACCTGGACCTGGGCATCACCGGCCGCGACCTCGCCACCGATTCGCTGGCGCCGGTCGACGAGGTGCTCACCCTCGGCTTCGGCGCGTCGACGTTCCGCTACGCGGCGCCGGCCAACGAGGAGTGGGGCGTGGAGGACCTGGCGGGCAAGCGCATCGCCACGTCCTACCCGAACCTGGTGCGCGAGGACCTCAAGGCCCGCGGCATGGACGCCGAGGTCATCCGCCTGGACGGCGCGGTGGAGATCGCCATTCGCCTGGGCGTGGCCGACGCCATCGCCGACGTCGTCTCCACCGGCCGCACGCTGCGCAAGCAGGGGCTGGCCGTCTTCGGCGACTCGCTGTGCGATTCCGAGGCCGTCGTCGTCGGCCGCCGCGGCACCGGCGTCACCGAGGCCCAGCGCGTGTTCCTGCGCCGCCTGACCGGCATCCTGCACGCGAAGAACTACATGATGCTCGACTACAACATCAACGCCGCCAAGGTCGACGAGGCCTCCCGCATCACCCCGGGCCTGTCCGGCCCGACGGTGTCGCCGCTGGCCAACGAGGACTGGGTCGCCGTGCGCGCCATGGTTCCCCGCGACCGCGCGAACCCGATCATGGACGAGCTCGCCGGCCTGGGTGCCGAGGCCATCTTGGCCTCCGACATCCGCATCGCCCGCATCTAGCGCGCGGAGCTTTCCCGGCGGCGCACGTATGGTCGGTGACATGGCACAGAATGCGTCGTCGCACACCGAAAAGTTCCGCACCGAGACCGATTTGCTGGGCACGCGCGACGTGCCGGCGGAGGCCTACTACGGCGTCCACACCGTCCGCGCGATGGAGAATTTCCGCATCTCCGGCACCACCGTCAACGACGTGCCGGAGTTCATCCGTGGCATGGTGATGGTGAAGAAGGCGGCGGCGATAGCCAACCGCCGCATTCACACCATCCCCAACGACGTCGCCGACGCCATCATCTGGGCGTGCGACCAGGTGCTGGTCAACCACCGGTGCATGGATCAGTTCCCCATCGACCTGTTCCAGGGCGGGGCGGGCACCAGCGTGAACATGAACACCAACGAGGTAATCGCGAACCTCGCCCTGGAGTACCTCGGCTACCCGCGCGGCCGCTACGACGTGGTCAACCCCAACGACGACGTCAACCAGTGCCAGTCCACCAACGACGCGTACCCGACCGGTTTCCGCCTGGCGGTGCACATCGCGCTCAACGGTCTGCTCATGGAGATCGACGAGCTCGGCCACGCGCTGCACGACAAGGGCGACGAGTTCAACGACGTCATCACCATGGGCCGCACCCAGCTGCAGGATGCGGTGCCCATGACGTTGGGCCAGGCGTTCCACGCCTTCGCCAACAACCTCGCCGAAGAGCACCAGGTGCTGACGAGTTCCGGGGACAAGCTGCTGGAGGTCAACCTCGGCGCCACGGCCATCGGCACCGGCGTCAACGCGCCCAGCGGTTACCGCCAGGCCGTCGTCCAGGCGCTGCGCGAGGTCACTGGCCTGGAGGTGTCTTCGGCCAAGGACCTCATCGAGGCCACGTCGGACACCGGCGGCTACGTCAACGCCCACTCGGCGCTCAAGCGCACGGCCATGAAGCTGTCGAAGATCTGCAACGACCTGCGCCTGCTGTCCTCGGGGCCGCGCGCGGGCTTCAACGAGATCAATCTGCCCGAGCGCCAGGCCGGCTCGTCGATCATGCCGGCGAAGGTCAACCCGGTCATCCCCGAAGTGGTCAACCAGGTGTGCTTCAAGGTCTTCGGCAACGACGTCACCCTGTCGATGGCCGCCGAGGCCGGGCAGCTGCAGCTCAACGTCATGGAGCCGGTCATCGCCCAGTGCCTGTTCGAGTCGATCGGCCTGCTGCGCCGCGCCGCGATGTCGCTGCGCACCATGTGCGTCGACGGCATCACCGCCAATGCGGAGGTGTGCCGGGCGTACGTGGACAACTCCATCGGCATCGTCACGTACCTCAACCCCGTCATCGGCCACCACGAGGGCGACGTCATCGGGCGCGAGGCGGCGGCCACCGGCCGCAGCGTGCGCGAACTGGTGCTGGAGAAGGGGCTTCTCGACGAAGCCGAGCTCGACCGCATCCTCAGCGTCGACAACCTCATGCATCCCGAGTACCGCGGCAAGCGGTACGTGGCGGGGGAGTCGCGTCTGACCGAACTGGGTCTGGACGTCGATGCGGGCCGCGACTCCGGGGCCGCGGGCGCAACCAAGCACGACGCAGATCACCACGTGGATCTCGGCAGCGGGCACGAAGCCGATCATGCGGCCAGTGACCGGGCCGAACGCGGCGGCGACCAAGGGTCGGTCGACACCGCCACAGACATCTCGGCGGAGTCCCCGGAGCGGGGCCCGCTGGGCTAATCCGCGGCGCCGGCGGCGACGAACGCGAAGGCGTCGTCAAGCAAATCGGCGACCCCGACGCCTTGGGCGAGTTCCGGATCCCGGGCCGCGTCGAGCACGCCGCCGCACGCCGCCAGGCACACGCCGATGAGCGTCTGCGCGAGGAAGGGCGTCAACGTGCCGCCGGAACGGTCGACGAGGGCCGTGCGCAACCCATCGAACATGGTCCGGCCACGCTCGCGGGAATCCGGACCGAGGCCCGCGGCCACGTGCTCCGCGATGGTGACCAGGTTTGGCGCGGCAGCGATGTCGTGGTCCGGGCGGGTGTACATCTCCACCAGGACGTCGCGCAGCGCCTCGAAGGGCGTGCGGTCCGCGGGGGCGGCCCTGACCTTATCGACCCAGTCGGCGATGGTCTCCTCGAGGAAGAACAGGAAGGCGTCCTCGCGGGCGGCGAAATAATTGTGGAACGTCCGCGTGGACACGCCCGCGCGCGCGGCGATGGCCGCCACGGTCGCGCCCTCGTCGCCCTCGCAAATCAACAGCTCCACCGCGGCGGTGGCGAGGCTCAGCCTGGTCCGGCGCTTCTTCTGCTCGCGCAGCCCGGTCATGGTCGTGTGCTCCAATGGGTCGTGAACGGCGGAGGCGTGGCGGTGCGGGAACCTCCGCGCCACCACGCCGCCAGGTCCGATGGACGCTCGATCACGTCCTATCGGGACAGGATATCAACTTCACACGCTATGCGAATGAGAAGTTTCGGCGGGGTCCGCCTCGGCCTCGGCTTCGGCGTTGGTGTTGCTGCTGCCGTTGGCATTGCCGCGGCCGATCGCGTCGTCGGTGAGGGACTCGCCTTCGATGTCGACCTTCGGCAGCATCTTGTCCAGCCAGGCGGGGATGGTCCACGCGCGCTCGCCGAGCAGGAACATCGTCGCCGGGATGATGGTCATGCGGACGATGAACGCGTCGAGCAGCACCGCCAGGGCCAGGGCGAAGCCCATCACCTTGATGAAGGGCTCGTCCATGAGCATGAACGCCGCGAACACCGAGATCATGATCAGCGCCGCGGCGGTGACCACGCGGGCGCCGTGCTTGAAGCCGTTGGACGTCGCATTGCCCGCGGTCTTGCCGTGCGCCCAGCCCTCGCGCATGCGGGTGACCAGGAAGACCTGGTAGTCCATGGCCAGGCCGAACACGATGCCGATGAGCATGATCGGCAGGAAGCTGATCAACGGCTGCGGGTCGGAGATGATGCCGGCGAAGCCCTCCTGCCACAGGGCGACGGTGATGCCCAGCGTCGCCGCGACGGACAGGCCGAAGCCCAACGCCGCGATGAACGGCACCCAGATCGAGCGGAACACGACCATGAGCAGCAGGAACGCCAGCACCATGATGATGGCGACGTAGGGGACCAGCACGTTGGACAGGCGCTCGGAGATGTCCTCGTAGATGGGGGAGACGCCGGTGACGGAGTAGGTCGCCACGGAATCCTCCGCGAAAGAGGCCTCTCCCGCGCGGATGTTCTCCAGCACCTCGGCGGCGCGCGCGTCGGTGGCGCCGACCTCCGGGGTGATCAGGATCTGGGCGGCGGTGCCGTCCTCGGAAATGCCGACGACCTGGGCGTTGACCACGCCATCGATGTCCTGGATGTGGGCGGCGGCCTGACCGAAGACCATCGGCAGCTGCGCGACGTCGACGTCGGCCGTGCCGGGCGCGGTCGCGTCGTCCGGCTCCACCAGCGCGACCATCGGGGCGTTGCGGCCCGGGCCGAAGGCGTCGTCGATCATTTCGTAGGCGATGCGGTTGGGGCTGCCCGGGGTGGCCGAGCCGTCCGACGGCATGGCCAGGCGCAGCTGGGTGACCGGCACGGCCGCCAGCGCGAGCACGATGACGCCGCCGAGGAGGAACAGCACCGGACGGGCGCGGATCATGCGGACCCACTTCAGGCCCATGGTCGGCTTCTCGTCCTCCGGGTCCGGGGCCTTGACGATCGGCGCGCGGGCGGCGAAGACCTTCGTGCCGATGGCGCCGAGGATGGCCGGCAGCAGCGTCACCGCGACGAGCACGGCGATGGCGACGGTCAGCGCGGCGGTCAGCGCCATGGCGGTGAGGAAGTCGATGTTGATGATCGACAGCGCCACCAGCGCGATGATCACGGTGATGCCGGCGAAGACGACGGCGGTGCCAGCCTTGCCGACGGCCAGGCCCGCCAGGTGCGCGCGGTCCTTGAACGAGATGGTGCGCAGCTGGTCGGCGAGTTCCTTCGGCTCGAGGTCGTTGCCGCCGACGTGGTGGACGAGCTCGTTGCGGAAGCGCGAGAGGATGAACAGCGCGTAGTCGATGCCGACGGCCAGGCCGATCATGGAGGCCAGGGTCGGGGTCATGGAGCTGATGGTGTCGGTGAACGACGTCGCGGCGAAGATGGCGGCGATGCCGATGCCGACGCCGACGACGCCGGTGAGCAGCGGCAGGCCGGCGGCGATGAAGGAGCCGAAGGTGATGATCAGCACCAGGGCCGCGACCGCGATGCCGAGCAGCTCGGCCAGGAAGGACATCTCGCCCATCTGGAAGACGTTGCCCGAGTAGGCGATGTCGAGGTTGTCATCGGAATGCTCGGCGACGACGTCGGAGAACGCGTTCTTGTCGTCGGTCGTGACGTCCATGGCGGTCTCGGCGTCGAAGGTGACGGTCACCGTGCCGGTCGAGGCATCCTCGGACAGCGGGCTGACCGCCGCGATGTTGGACTCGATCTGCTCGGCGGGCATGTCCTGCGCCGCCGACTGCTCGGTGACCTGCTGCTTCAGGCCCTCGGCCGCCATGACGGGGGACACCAGCGTTTCGGTGCCGACGAGGGAATCCAGTTCGCGCAGATCGGCGAGGAAAGCATCGACGTCGGCGGCGACGTCCGGGTCCGCCAGGGTCTTGCCGTCGGCGGCTTGCATGACGACGGTCCCCGTGGGGGCCTCGAGCTGATTTTCCTGGCCGGCGAAGCGGTCCTGCAGGCGCTCCTGCGTTTCCACCGACTCCAGGCCTTCGATGGTGAAGTTGTTGGACATCGGCTGCGTCAGCGTCGCGGCGGCGGTGCCCGCGCCGAGGACGAGCAGGATCCAGACGGCGATGAACCGCCATCGGTGGAGATAGGCCGAACGTCCGACCTTGTACAGGAATGTCGCCATGTCGGCGGGCTCCTCGGGGTGTCGTGGATGTGCGCGAATCGGTTGGGGTGGTGCGAAACGACCGCGGCACGGCATGCGTGCCGGGGCATTACACCACCCTTACAAGCGTCCCGCATTATTGCATCGCCTATGCAACGAACCCAAGGTGACGCGCCTCCCTGTGGGAAACATCACCACGTTTTCATCACAGTGCCCGTTCCCGCCGGATTGCTCGCCCCACATGACGTTGCAACACGGCAATCCCAGGGACCTCGATTGCCACACACGCCCCTCATGTCACATGCGCACCCTAGCGTCCACGAACCGACTGTCGGCAGCGGTTCGGCCGTTCAATTTCGTCCCACTTTCGCCGCTGATTCCGCCGAAAGTGGGACGAAGTTGAAGGTTTTGGGCCCATTTTCTTCAACTTCGCGACATTTTGACGCTCGCCACCACCCACGTGCGGGACGAACTTGCACAGGAAGTTCTCAGGGACCCCGAAACCACGGAAAACGGCGGAGGGAGAGGGGGTACAGGCGACGGAGTCGACAGGTGGGACATGCGGGAGGGGTGGAAGAGGTGCTGGAGGGGCGAGAGGGGGGCGAAGGTGCGGTGAGTGGTGAGGGATGAGAGGCGCCGGAGAGTTACTGGCCGTGGGCCCCGGGCCAGCCGGGGTACTCCGGCGGAGTGCCGCCGAAGGCCGGGCACAGCTCCTGGAACGAGCACCACCCGCACAGCTTCGACTTCTTCGGGCGGAAGTCGCCGTGCTCGCCATCCCGGACGATGGACGCCCACAAGTCGGCGAGCTCGCCCTCGAACCGCTCCAACTCGCCGGCCGTCGGGGAGTGCGTCAAGTCATCGGCGACCTTGAGGTACATCAGGCGCAGCTGCTCGGGGATGTGCCCGGTCATCCGCCACCACACCAGCGCGTAGAAGCGCATCTGGAACAGCGCTTCGTTCTGGAAGCGCGGGTGCGGCTTCTTGCCCGTCTTGTAGTCGACGATGCGCACCTGGCCGGTGGGGGCGACGTCGACGCGGTCGATGAAACCGCGCACCGGAACTTCCGGGGCATCGGCAAGGTCGGAACCCAGCGTCATCTGCACGAACTTCTCGATTTCCGCGGCGTCGAAGCCGGTGGGGTTCTCCATGATGAAATACCCCTTCAGCAGCCCGCGGCACTCGACGAGGAAGTCCATCAGCGCCTCTTCCGGCACGAGTTCCGCGAGCTCACCGCTGGAATCGTCGTCAAGCATGCCCTGCCACGTCGGCTTGAGGCGCTTGACCGCTCCCGCGTAGGAACGCTCCTCGCGGGGCAGCGCGTGCATGTGCTCCAGCACCGCGTGCACCAGCGTGCCCTTGACCTGCGCCACTGTCGACGGCTCGGGAAGCTTGTCGATCGCACGCAACCGGTACTTCAGCGGGCACTGCCGGTAATCGCCCGCCCGCGACGGCGACAGCGCCAGGCCACGACGCTTGGCCGGATCGGGTGCGGCGGCGGGATCCGGCGCGACCGACGGATCCGGAGCAGCCACAGGCTCGGGTGCGGTGGCGGGACCGGGGGCGTCGTAAAGCGAATCGGAGTGCGGGGCGTTTTCGGGCATACTGGCCAGGTTAACCCGAACCACTCCGGCATCCCGGCAACCATCAGCGAGGACCAGACACACATGGCAGACAGCGGCCCGTTCCAGGAAGGCGATCGCGTCCAGCTCACGGACTCGAAGAACCGGCATTTCACCGTGACGCTGGAGAAGGGCGGCCAGTTCTTCACCCACCGCGGCGCCATCGCGCACGACGACCTCATCGGCGCGCACGAGGGCACCACCGTCACCTCCGCCGAGGGCACGGTCTACCTGGCCATGCGCCACCTGCTGGTCGACTACATCCTGTCCATGCCGCGCGGTGCCGCGGTGATCTACCCCAAGGACGCCGCGCAGATCATCGTCGAGGGCGACATCTTCCCGGGCGCCCGCGTCCTGGAGGCCGGCGCCGGCTCCGGCGCGCTGAGCCTGAACCTGCTGCGCGCCATCGGCCCGGACGGCAAGCTGTTCAGCTACGAGATCCGCGAGGACCACATCGAGCACGCCGAGCGCAACGTCGTCGAGTTCCTCGGCGGCAAGCCGGACAACTGGGACCTGCGCCTGGGCGACATGGCCGAGGCCACGCCCGACGATCTCGGCGGCCCGGTCGACCGCATCATCCTGGACATGCTCGCCCCGTGGGAGTGCCTGGACACCGCCTCGAAGCTGCTGCAGCCCGGCGGCGTGCTGATGGTCTACGTGGCCACGGTGCCGCAGCTGATGAAGGTAATGGAGGGCATCCGCGCCCAGAAGTGCTTCACCGAACCCCGCGCGTGGGAATCGCTGGTGCGCGATTGGAACGTCAAGGAGCTGTCCGTGCGCCCGGCGCACCGCATGCAGGCGCATACGGCGTTCCTGGTGTGGGCCCGCAGGCTTGCCGACGGAACGGTGCCCCCGCGGCCGCAGCGCCGCAATCAGAAGAGGTAGCAATCGGAGGTATCGGCTGCCGCGGCCGTACCGGTGGGTAACCTGGGGGCCATGACCACCCCCGCCGACACCATCCGTGATCTGCAGCAGAAGAACCGCACGTTGGGCGCGCGCAACGAGAAGCTCGTGGAGCTGCTCCGCGAGTCGCGCGACCAGATGACGCTGCTGCGCCAGGACCTCGAGCAGATGACCAATCCGCCGAGCACGTACGGCATTTTCCTGGAGCCGGCGAAGGGCAAGATCGACGACCCGAATGGGCCGATCGGGCAGACCGGCGGCGCGTCGAAGCCCGCTCAGGCCGCCGAGGTGTGGACCGGCAATCGCCGCATGCGCCTCAACGTCATCCGCAGCATGGACGTCGCCGACCTCAAGCCCGGCACGATGGTGCGGCTCACCGACGGCAACCTGATCGTCGAGGACTGCGGCTACCCCGATCACGGCGATCTGGCGCTGGTCCGCGAGACTCTCCCGGACCGCAGGCGCGTTCTGGCGACCGATCACCACGGCGAAGAGTTCGTCGTCAAGCTGGCCGGTGACCTGCAGGCCAAGGTAGGCGACACGGTGCTCATCGACCGCAAGTCGGGCCACGCCTTCGAGGTGATCCCGAAGGCCGAGGTCGAGAACCTGGTGCTGGAGGAGATCCCCGACGTCGAGTACTCCGACATCGGCGGCCTGACCCGCCAGATCGCGCAGATCCACGACGCGGTGGAGATGCCCTTCCTGCACCCGGAGCTGTTCACGCGCTACCAGTTGCGGCCGCCGAAGGGCGTGCTGCTCTACGGCCCGCCCGGCAACGGCAAGACGCTCATCGCCAAGGCGGTGGCCAATTCGCTGGCGCGCAAGATCGCGCTCAACAAGGGGCATTCGGAGGAGGAGGCGCGCCGGGCGCAGTCGTATTTCCTCAACGTCAAGGGCCCGGAGCTGCTGAACAAGTTCGTGGGCGAGACCGAGCGCCAGATCCGGCTGATCTTCGACCGCGCCCGCGACATCGCGGAGAACGGCCGGCCCGTCATCGTCTTCTTCGACGAGATGGACTCGATCTTCCGCACCCGCGGCTCGGGCGTGAGCTCCGACATGGAGAACACGGTGGTCCCGCAGCTGCTGGCGGAGCTCGACGGCGTGGAGGGCCTGGAAAACGTCATCGTCATCGGCGCGTCGAACCGCGAGGAGATGATCGACCCGGCGATCCTGCGCCCGGGCCGCCTGGACGTGAAGATCCGCATCGAGCGCCCGGACGAGCAGGCGGCGAAGGAGATCTTCGCCAAGTACCTCACCCCGGAGCTGCCCTACGCCGCCGCGGAGATCGAGCGCCACGGCAGCGTCGCGGCGGTCGTCGAGGCGCTGACGGAATCGGTCGTCGAGCGGATGTACCGCACCAGCCCGGACAACGAGTACGTGCGCATCCGCTACTCCGACGGGTCGAGCGAGATGCTGTACTTCCGCGATTTCAACTCCGGCGCGATGATCGCCAACATCGTCGACCGCGCGAAGAAGCACGCCATCAAGGAGGTCATCTCCGGCGGCGCGGACGGCATCACCGAGTCGCATCTGCTGCGGGCGGTGCGCGAGGAGTTCGCCCAGAACGAGGACCTGCCCAACACGGCGAACCCCGACGAGTGGGCGCGGATCTCCGGCCGCCCGACGGGACGCGTCGTCGACGTGCAGGTCGTGCAGCACGATCACTCGTCGGACGTGCTTGACGACGGCCCGCGCGACGGCGCAGGGGAGTAGGGGATTCACATGGCGCGAGTGCTGGGCACCGAAATCGAATACGGCATCACGTCGCCGGGCAAGCCGGAGCTGAGCCCGATCCTGACCTCCACGAAGGCCGTGCTGGCCTACGCCGAGGCGCACGCCGGCGGACTGGACCGACGGACCCGCTGGGACTACGAGCCGGAGTCGCCGTTGCGCGATTCCCGCGGATTCGACCTGCGGCGCTACCGCATGGCGCCGGTCGTCGACCCCAATGCGCTGGGCGCGGCGAACCTGATCCTGGTCAATGGCGCGCGGTTCTACGTCGACCACGCCCATCCCGAGTATTCGGCGCCGGAGACGACGTCCGCGCGCGACGCGCTGGTGGCGGATCTGGCCGGCGACCGGATCATGCTCGAGGCGGCGCAGCTGGTCGGACGGGGTTCCGTCGGCGCGGGGTCGAGCCGTTCGGACGAGGACTCCGAGCCGATCGAGCTGAAGATCTACCGCAACAACGTCGATGGCAAAGGCGCCAGCTACGGTGCGCACGAGAACTACCAGTTCCGCCGCGACACCGACTTCGACGCGATCATCGGCGGTCTGACGCCGTTCTTCGTCACCCGCCAGGTCTTCACCGGGTCGGGGCGCGTGGGCCTGGGGCAGAAGGGGCAGGAGCCGGGCTTCCAGATTTCGCAGCGCGCCGACTACATCGAGACCGAGGTGTCGCTGGAGACGACGCTCAACCGCGGCATCATCAACACCCGCGACGAGCCGCACGCCGACGCCGACGAGTGGCGCCGTCTGCACGTGATCATCGGCGACGCGAATCTGTCGCAGACGGCGACCCTGCTCAAGCTGGGCACCACGTCGCTGGTCCTCGACGCGATCGAGGACGGCGTCGATTTCTCCGATCTGAAGCTGCGCGAGCCCGTCTCCGACGTCCAGCGCGTCTCCCGCGATCTGGCGTGCACGCAAAAGCTGCAGCTCAACGACCACGTCACGCATCTGACTGCCATCGAGATCCAGCGACGTTACCTCGAGCGCGTCGCGCCCTACGCCACCGACGATGGCGGCCGGGAGATCGTCGCGTTGTGGGGCGAGGTGCTCGACCTGCTCGAGACCGACCCGCTGTCGACGGCGCATCTGCTCGACTGGACGGCGAAGCTCAAGCTCATGGAGGGGCTGCGGCAGCGCGCGGGCATCGGCTGGGATCACCCGAAGCTGGCGCTCATCGACATCCAGTACTCCGACATCGACCCCGCCCGCGGGCTGTACCACGCGCTGGTGCGCCGCGGCGCGATGACAACCATCGCCGACGACGCCGAGGTCGAGCGCGCCGTCACCCACGCACCCGAGTCCACCCGCGCCTACCTGCGCGGCGGGCTGCTGCGCCGCTTCAGCGACGACGTCGTCGCCGCCAGCTGGGACAGCGCCATCGTCGATGTCGGCGACGAAGTCGTCAAGCTCACGATCTCAGACGTTTCCGGGTTGGGCGCGGGCGCCGTCGGAAAGCTGCTCGAGGAAGCCCCCGACATCGCGAGCCTGGTTGCCGGACTGCGCGACCGCGGCCTGGCAGGATTGTCCTAGCTCACGCGAACCAGCGACGGCACGGTAAACCGACGGCAACAGAATTCGATAGCACCGAAAGAGGAGAACACCATGGCGGACATCAAGGGCGGCCAGATCCAGGGCGGCGGCGGTTCCGGCGGCGACGACGACGCGATCGACGAGGTCGCCGGCGGCGGCCAGGCGCAGGCCCACATCGACTCCACCGACGATCTGCTCGACGAGATCGACGGCCTGTTGGAGAACAACGCGGAAGAGTTCGTGCGCTCCTACGTGCAGAAGGGCGGCGAGTAGGCCGTGGTCGACGCGGTGGAGATGGACGGCGCCGGTGCCGCGGCGGCGTTGACCCGGCGCATCGCCGGCGTTGAGACGGAGTACGGCATCACGTGCACCCTCGACGGCGAGCGGCGCCTGGGCCCCGACGAGATCGCGCGGTTCATGTTCCGCCCGGTCATCGAGGAGTTCGGGGCGACGAACATCTTCACCGCCAATGCCGGGCGGCTCTATCTCGACGTCGGCAGCCACCCGGAATTCGCCACCGCCGAGTGCGATTCGGTGTCGCAGCTGGTCGCGCACGACCGGGCGGGCGAGATGCTTCTCGACGACCTGGCGGAGAGGGCCGAGAAGGGCCTCGTCGGAGAGGACATCGGGGGCAAGGTCTTCCTGTTCAAGAACAACGTGGACTCCGCCGGCAACTCCTACGGCTGCCACGAGAATTACCTGGTCGGCCGCGGCATGGGGCTCAAGGCGCTGTCGAAGCTGCTGCTGCCGTTCCTGGTCACCCGCCAGCTGCTGTGCGGCGCGGGCAAGATCGCGCGGCCGTACCCGGGCAGCCCGTACGAGGATGAGCCGGAGCAGTACTGCTTCTCGCAGCGCGCCGACCACGTGTGGGACGGCGTGTCCAGTGCGACGACGCGGTCGCGGCCGATCATCAACACCCGCGACGAGCCGCACGCCGACTCGACGCGGTTCCGCCGCCTGCACGTCATCGTCGGCGACTCGAACATGTCGGAGACGACCACGGCCCTGAAGATCGGCTCGACGCAGCTGGTGCTGGAGATGATCGAGGCCGGCGTGGAGCTGCCGAACTTCGAGGTGGCCAACGAGATCAAGGCGATCCGCCTGGTCAGCCGCGACATGACGGGCACCGCGCCGATCCCCCTGCGGGCGGGCGCGGAGAAGGCCGAGGCGTCGGCGCTGGAGATCCAGCGGGCGTATCTTGCGGCCGCGACCGAGTGGCTGGAGCGCCGCGACGACTCCGGCGGCGGCACCCCGAACGAGGAGATGGCGAGCCTGGTGGAGTTGTGGGGCCGGGTGCTGGACGCCGTCGAGTCGGGCGATTACTCCGCCATCGAGCGCGACATCGACTGGGCCATCAAGCTGTCGCTGCTGCGGCGCTTCATGGACCGGGGCCTGGACATCGCCGACCCGAAGCTCGCTCAGGTGGACCTGGCGTACCACGACATCCGTCCCGGTCGCGGCATCTTCCGAGCGTTGGAGGCCAGGGGAGCGGTGTCCCGCTGGGTCACCGACGCCGCGATCGAGGAGGCGAAAGCGAACCCGCCGGCGACGACGCGGGCGGTGCTGCGCGGCCGTTTCCTCGCCGCGGCCCGCGCCGCCGGTGCGGCGACCGTCGTGGACTGGACGCATCTGAAGATCTCCGGCGAGGATCCGCGCATGGCCGTCGTCGACGATCCCTTCGCCACCGCCGACGCGGAGGTCGATGCGCTGGTCGCGCACCTGGAGTCGCTCGGGACCGCCTCCGACGGAGCAATCACCGACGGAACCACCGAGGAAGCCACCGATGGAACCACCGAAGGGAACGCCGGATGAACGCCGCGCCCCGACCCGCGGATGGGGATGCCCGGTACTCGGCCGTCCGCATCCGGCGCGTGAGCCTCATGGCCGCACTGGCCGATGATCCCGCGGGGCTGCGCGAGGACTGGATCCTGCGCACGGTCCGCGGATACAACACCGTCAGCGAGGAATCGGCCGCGCGATACTTGCGCGACGACGTCCCCGCTCTCGCCGCCGCCGGCATCCGCGTCGAGTGGGACGCCCGGAACGCCACCCTGACCCTCGACCGGTCGTCGTTCCGCACCGATGATCCGGGTTTCACCGAGGAGGAATCCGAAGCCCTGGCCATGGCGTCGCTGGTGGCCTTCGACGACGATTCGCTCAAGGACCTGACCACCGGGGCGTGGGCGAAATTGGCGCCGATCGCGCGCCGTTCGAACCTCGCCGACGACCGCGGCACAGTCATCTTCGGCGACCGGGTCAGCCTCGACGGAGCCCAGTTCGCCGACCTCACCCGCGCCATCCAGCCGCCGCGCAAGCGCGTGGAGTTCTACTTCGCGGCGCAACTGTTCGCCGAAGAGGTGCTGCGCACCATCGAGCCGTGGGCGATCGTCAACCTCAAGGGCCGCTGGTACGTCGTCGGCCACGACGTCGACCGGGAAGACGTGCGGACGTTCCGCATGACCCGCATGGTCGACGTCACCGTCACCGACGCCGACGCCACGCAGCCGATTCCCGCGGAGAATCTTCAGGACATCGCGGAACGCTCGCTGAACAGGGGAGCGGCGCCGGTCACCGCCGTGGTGAAGCTCGCCGACGGCGCGGACCCGCGGGCGTGCGCCGACGTGCTGGCCGCCGCCCGCGATCTCGGCGACGGGACCTGGGAAATCGGGCCGGCGACCACCGCCGAACTCGTCGACGCCGGATTGGAACATGCCGGCGACCTGATCGTCGTCAAGCCGAAGGACGTGCGCGACCGCATCGTGGAAACGCTGCGCGCCATCGTCGCGGCAGACGATGAAGCCGACGACGCAACGCCGAATGGGGAGGAGCGCCGATGAGCGACAAGGACGTGCCCGAACTGTCCTGGCTGCGGACGCTGACGCTGGTGCCGTACTTCGCCGAGGAGCGGCAACTGACCGAGGCCTCCGTGGACCTGGGCATCGAATACCGGCAGTTGCGCGAGGCGCTGGACTTCCTGGCGCAACTGGAGATGCCGGGGCTGCCCGGCACGGCCGCGTTCGAGGTGCGGGTCAAGGGGCTCTCGGCGCGGGTCACGCCGGCGGCCGAGCTGCTCGCCGAGCCGCTCCAGTTGGCTCCCGAAGAGCTGTCGGCGATGCTGCTGACGCTGGAAACCCTCGAATCGTCGCCGATGCAGCGCGACCCGGACATCGCGCGGTCCGCCGCGGCGAAGCTGCGTGCCGGCGCGACCGGGCGCACCGCCGTGGCCGACACGACGCCGCACGCGACCGTGGACGTGGCCCATGCGGAGATCCTCGCCACCGTGCGCGAGGCGATCGCCGAGCGGAAGGTGCTCGAACTCGACTATCGCTCGGCGTCGGGGGAACGGGGCGTGCGCCGCGTCGACCCGGTGACCCTGGTGATGATCGAGGACGACCCCTATCTCAAGGCGGTCGACCGCGCCGATGACGGAAGCGGTGCAGGCGAGACCGTCGTCAAGTCCTTCCGAATCGACCGCATGCTCGCGGCCGCGAAAACCGGCGAGGAAGCCCGGTGGCACGACGTGCCGGAGTTCGACGCGAACGATCCCCACGGATTCCTCCGCGACGGCGGCGCATGGGCCGCCGTGGAGGTCGCCGCCGATTCGACCTGGGTCGCCGAATACGACCCCGTGGCCTTCGCCCACGACGCCGACGACGAGGACTTCCCGGAAGGCGGCCCGTACCCGGCGTGGGTGCCGGCGACCAACGCCGACCGGACCGTGGGGTTCCTGCTCCGCCGCTGGCCGGGCGTGAAGGCCATCGACCCGGTATCGTTGCACAAGGCCGTGGCGGACCGAGCACGCGCGGGGCTTCGCGCGTATGGTGAGGTCCCTGTCGACGGGTGAACCGGCCCGGTCCACGAACCCGCCCACGCAATCTCGAACACGCAATTTCGAACACCGAACTTCGAATACAGCCCGAAAGGTGAAGCGGATGCCGAATCTCGGCCCCACCGAGCTCATCATCATCGCAGTCGTCCTGATCCTGCTCTTCGGAGCCAAGAAGCTGCCCGACGCCGCCCGTTCCCTGGGCCGCTCGATGCGCATCTTCAAGTCCGAGGTCAAGGAAATGAAGCACGACGACGAGCAGCCCGAGGTCCCGCAGCAGCAGGCCATCCAGCAGGCGCCGCAGGCTCAGCCGCAGCAGCCGTACGCTCAGCAGCCTCCGCAGGCCCAGCCGCAGCAGTACCAGCAGGCTCCGCAGACGCCGCAGGCCCAGCAGGTTCCGCCGCACGTGCAGCAGCCGCAGCAGCCGAACCTCGACGACCAGCGCTAGATAAGTGGTGGCGGAAACCGCTCAGCGCCCCCGGCTCCGCAAACGCAAGAAGCGGGACCCCGAGGGCGTCATGTCGATCGTCGAGCACATCCAGGAGCTGCGCTCCCGGTTGCTCAAGGCCCTCGCGGGCATTCTCGTCGGCACCATCATCGGCTTCACCTGGTACCAGTTGTCCTTCACGCTCGGCCCGTGGCGCCTTCCCTTCGGCGATTGGACCTTCGGCCCCGCGCACGTCATGTCGTTGGGCGAGATCCTCAAGGAGCCGTACTGCCAACTGCCGCCGGAACAGCGCTTCGGCGGTGCCGAAACCGGGGAGTGCCGCCTGTTGGCGACGAGCCCCTTCGAAATGTTCATGCTGCGCCTCAAGGTCGGTGCCCTGGCGGGTCTGGTCCTCTCGGCGCCGTGGTGGCTGTACCAGATCTGGGCGTACATCACGCCGGGCCTGGTGCGGAAGGAACGCCGCAACACGCTGATCGCGGTGACCGCGGCGGCCCTCCTCTTCGCCGCCGGTGCAGTCCTGGCGTACTTCGTCGTCGCCTACGGCCTCGAGTTCCTGCTCCAGATCGGCGACAACGCGCAGATCGCCGCGTTGACCGGTGGGCAGTACTTCAACTTCATCCTCGCGCTGATCCTCATTTTCGGCGTCAGCTTCGAGCTGCCGTTGTTCATCATCATGCTCAACGTCGTCGGCGTGCTGCACTACGAGACGATGAAGGACAAGCGACGCCTGATCATCCTGCTGCTGTTCATTTTCGCCGCGTTCATGACCCCCGGCCAGGACCCGGTGTCGATGATGGTGCTGGCGCTGTCGCTGACGGTGCTCATGGAGGTCGCGATCCAGTTCACCCGCATCAACGACCGCCGGCGCGACAAGCAGCGACCCGACTGGCTCGACCTCGACGACGACCAGTCGTCCGGCCCGATCGCTGCCTCCGGGGGCATCGGGCAGCTCGGCGGCATCGACGCCCCGGCGCCGGTGTCCGCGTCCGGTGCCGTCGGCGGCACGGCGCCGGTCGGCCGCACCGCCCCGGTTTCGGGTCCCGGCGCAGTCGGCGCGCCGAGCCCGGTGGGCACCTCGCCCCGACCGACGACGCGGCCGACGCGCAACTCGCGCCCGGCACCGCCCGCGGCGCCGCCGGCCGAGGTGACCCCGGACCTGTCCACGCGTTCCGGTTCGGACTTCGACGACGTGCTGTAGACGGACCGCAGACGACGCCGGCACCGGCGCGGATGCGGCTCCTATGAGCGTCCCGGGTACGCACCCCGAATACGCTCCGCCCCCACCCATTACCGCGTGGCGGCGGAGCGTTTCCGCATCTCAACACCGTGAACCTTGATTGACATGTCCTACCCCCGTTTTCGGTCACCGCTATTGACCGTCGGGCATGGCCCCGGAAGACTCTCCGCAACGACCACGGAAGAGGCGCACCGGATCCGGCCGCGAGCACCGTGTCCGACGGGGACGGAGAAACCATGACCACGACGATGACGCCGACCAAGGCGGAGCAGCGCCTGCGGAAGCTTGTCGTCGGATGGGGTCTCGTCCTCATCGGCATGACGATCGGCTACATCGGGTGGACGCTGCCGAATGCCTGGACGGGCTGGACGCTGTGGGCGGTGGCGGGCACGCTGGCCACCATCAGTGCCGCGGTGGCCTATCTCGCGCACGTGACCCGCAGCATCGCGCTCGGACTGGCCGCGATCCTGCCGTTGGCGTCGCCGGTCATCGTCATTGCGGTGGGATTGTCGGCATACGGCCCGTGACGGCGCGCCCACCCGACGACCCCCGGTCCCGGGGCACGTTTTGTGACACCCTTGACGCATGACCCTTCTGGACGACTTCATCGCCGACCTGGGCTTCGCCCCCGATGATTTCCAGCTCCGCGCCTGCCGCGCCATCGAGGCCGGGCGCGGAGTTCTGGTGTGCGCGCCCACCGGCGCCGGCAAGACCGTCGTCGGCGAGTTCGCCATCCGCGCGGCCTTCGCCGACGGCGGCAAGTGCTTCTACACGACGCCCATCAAGGCGCTGAGCAACCAGAAGTACCACGACCTCGTCGCCGTCTACGGCGAGGAGAAGGTCGGGTTGCTCACCGGCGACGTGTCGCGCAACGGCGATGCCGACGTCGTCGTCATGACCACCGAGGTGCTGCGCAACATGCTCTACGCGCAGTCGCCGACGCTGAACCGCCTGAGCCACGTGGTCATGGACGAGATCCACTACCTCGCCGACCGCGAGCGCGGGCCGGTGTGGGAAGAGGTCATCCTCAATCTCGACGAGTCGGTGAAACTCGTCGGCCTGTCGGCGACGGTGTCCAACTCCGAGGAGTTCGGCGACTGGCTGTCCACCGTGCGCGGCCACACCGAGGTCGTCGTCACTGACCACCGCCCGGTGCCGCTGAGCCAGCACATGCTCGTCGGCCAGCGCCTGTACCCGCTGTTCGAGGCCGGCGGCACCGACGTCAACCGCGACCTGCTCGAAGCCGCCGCCCGCGCCGAATCCGGTTACGACGACGGCCGCGGCGGCAGGGGAGGCCGCGGCCCCGCCCCGCGCGGCCGCCGGGGTTCCGACGATTCCGGCGGGGGCGACTACCTCGGCGGCGGCAAATTCGCCCGCCACCAGTGGAAGCAGCGGGAGGAAACGCAGAAATGGCGGCCTCCGCGCCGGGGGGACGTCGTCAAGCTGCTCGGTTCGCGCTCGATGCTCCCGGCCATCGTCTTCATCTTCTCCCGCGCCGGCTGCGAGGGTGCGCTGCAGCAGCTCGGCGCCTCGCGCATGGAGCTGACCGACATGGGCGAGCAGGAGGAGATCGGCGCCATCATCGACGCCGGCGTCGCCGACATCCCGCCCGAGGACCTCGAGGTGCTCGGCTTCCGACGCTGGCGGCGCACGGTGATGCGGGGATTCGCCGCCCACCACGCGGGGATGTTGCCGGCGTTCCGGCACATCGTCGAAAAGCTCTTCAATCGTGGCCTGGTCAAGGTCGTGTTCGCCACGGAGACGCTGGCGCTGGGCATCAACATGCCCGCGCGCACCGTGGTGCTGGAGAAGCTGGTCAAGTACAACGGCGAGGCGCACGTCGATCTCACGCCCGGCCAGTACACGCAGATGACCGGCCGCGCGGGCCGCCGCGGCATCGACACCCAGGGCAATGCGGTGGTGCAGTGGGCACCGGCGATGGACCCGAAGTGGGTCGCCGGCCTGGCGTCGACGCGCACGTACCCGCTGGTGTCCACGTTCACGCCCGGCTACAACATGTCCATCAACCTGCTGCGCACCCTCGGCCATGCCGAGGCGCGGAAGATGATGGAGAAGTCCTTCGCCCAGTTCCAGGCCGACGGCGACGTCGTCGGCGACGTCGCCGAGCTGGACCGCGCGCGGGCGCGGGTGGCGCAGCTGTCCGCCGAGATGGGCGAGGCCGGCGCCGACGTCGAGGGCCTGCTGGCGTACCTGGAGCTACGCTCGACCATCTCCGCCGAGGAGAAGGCCGCCAAGCGCCGCAACATCGAGGACCGGCACACCGAGACCGTCACCGTGCTGCGACGACTGCGCCGCGGCGAGGTCATCGCCATCCCCATGGGCAAGAAGGCGCAGCTGGCGGTGGTGGTGCGCGAGGACAATTCGCCCAATCACCCGCGCCCGACCGTCGTCGGCGTCGGCGGGTTCACCGGCCGCATCGAGCCGGACGCGTTCCCCAGCGCGCCGGAGGTCCTCGGCCGCGTGAAGGTGCCCGGCGACGCCGCCCGCCATCCCAAGCGCGCCGTGAACATCATCCGTTCCGAGATCGACCGCCACAACATCCGCGGGCCCAAGCGCCTGCGCCGCCGCACGGCCGTCACGTCGCCCGAGCTCAAGCGCCTGCGCCGCGAGTTGCGCGATCACCCTTTGCACGGCGATCCCGCGGTGGAGTCGGTGGCCCGGGATGCCGATGCTTTGCGACGGGCACAGTCCACCGTGGCGACCCTGGAGCGGCGCGTGTCGGCAGCGTCGGACACTTTGGCGCGGACCTTCGACCGCGTGCTGGCGTTGCTCGGCGAGATGGACTACGTCGAGTGGCCCGAGGCGGGGGAGCCGGGGACGGCCGGCGAGGGTGGTGCGGTCGGTGAGAGCCGCGCTCCCGGTGAGCCGTACGTTTCCGAGGAAGGCGAGCGTCTGGCGCGGATCCACAACGGCTCCGACCTGCTCGCCGCCCAGTGCCTGCGGCGGGGCATCTGGGATTCGCTGGACCCGGCCGAGCTGGCCGGCGCGGTGTCGACGCTGGTGTTCGAAAACCGCAAGGCGACCCAGGGTTCCGACGAGGTGCCCACCGAGCCCCTGGCCGCCGCGATCTCCGACACGTACCGGATCTGGCAGGAGCTGGCCGCCGACGAAAAGCGCCACCGCCTGCCCATGACGCGGATGCCCGACCTCGCTTTCGCCACCGCCATCCACCAGTGGACCGCCGGCGCGCCGCTGGGGTATTGCCTGTCGGCGGCGAAGGAGGCCGGCGCGGAGCTGACGCCGGGTGACTTCGTGCGCTGGTGCCGCCAAGTGGTCGACCTGTTGTCGCAGGTCCGGCACACCGGGTACTCCGAGGAGATCCGCGACAACGCCACCCAGGCCGTGCATGCGATCCGCCGGGGAGTCGTGGCCCTGGGCCACTAGCGCGCGTCCGGCGGCCCGACTGGCTGTCCTCTGCGCTCAGCTGCCAGCCCGCCCGTCCTCTGCGCGCCAAGCTGCCCGCCCGGCTGTCCTCTGCGCGCTCAACCCACCCCGAATGAGCTAACCCACCCGTTACAGCGGGTGGGTTAAGCAATTCGGGGTGGGTTAAGCGGGATGGGGGCGCGATGCGGCGGTCCGACTCGCCGACCGGGTCCAATGCCCGGTTCGCCTGCGCCGCCGGCCACTCCCACCTAACCTGGTTTCATGGACGATACTTCCCCCGGCAACGGACACCCCGACCACGCAGCTCCCGGCAACGGACACCCCGGCAATCGGCATTCCGGCCACACGCGGCCCGGCGACGCAGACCTCGACCGCCCCGCCAGCCCGCCGCTGCCCAGCGGCCGCCCGGGACCGGGCACGCGCAAGCAACTCGGCCTCGTCAACGGCGCCATCGAAGCGATCGGCGCCCGCGCGACCGGCCGCAAGCGCCTCGGCGTCTTCGCCACCATCGGCCGCGCCAAGCGCCTGTTCCGCGGCTGGCTGATCTACTCGGCGACGATGATGCCCTTCGGCGAGCTCTCCCGCACCGACACCGAGCTGATCATCCTGCGCGTCGCCCACGGCCGCGGGGCGGATTATGAGCGCGACCACCACCGGGTCATCGGCAAGCGCGCGGGCTTGACCGACGCGGAAATCGCCGCCGTCGACCGCCGCGATCACGGATTCACCGGACGTCGCGGGGCGATGATCGCGGTTGCCGATCAGCTCGTCGCAAAGCGGGACGTCGACGACGCGACCTGGGCCGAACTGTCCCGCCACCTGTCCGACCGCGAATGCGTGGCGCTGGTGCAGCTGATCACGCATTACGACGGCCTGGCCACCGCACTCCACGTCCTGGGCACGCCGGCCGACGAAAAGCGGTAGTCGGCGGCTACGTCGTCTCGGCGCCGTCGGCGGCCCAGCGCAGGCCCTTGTTCAGGGCCTTCATCACGCCGCGGTACGCCCACGGCATGTTCACCTGCGCCCAGCGGCCGAGGTGGACGTCGTGGGAGGTGGCGATGAGGTACGTGCCGGCGTCGACCTCGTAGCGGATGATCGCGGCGGCCTTCGCCGGCGAGATCGCGTGGCCCTGGAAGAGCTTCGTCGCCTTGGCCACGCGCGGGGCGCCGCGATCGATGCCGTGGATGTCGATGGTGCGCACGAGCGGAGTGTCCACGGCGCCGGGCGCGACGGCGTGGACGGAAATGCCCTTCGGCGCAAGGTCGAAGCGGAGCACCTCGCACAAGCCGAGCACGCCGGCCTTCGACGCGGAATAAGCGCCGTGCCAGGGCAGGCCGAGGATGCCGGCGGCCGAGGACACGCAGACCAGCCGCCCGCGGCCGGCGTCGGCCATGGCGGGGGTGAATGCCTCGACGATGTGGATGGTGCCCATGAGGTTGATGTCGATGACGCCGCGCCATTTGGCGTGCGGCAGGGTGGTGGGGTCGCCCCACACGGAGATTCCGGCGGCGTTGTACACGTCCGTCGGGGCCCCGTGCTTTGCGACGACAGCGTCGGCCCATCCCTTCACCTCGTCGAAATCGGCGATGTCCAGTGCGGTGGCGTCGACGACGGGATGCCCGCCCGGCCCGGCGGCGCGATGGCCGCCGGCCACCGCCGCCCGGCGCGCCGCCCGCTTCGCCTCCTCCAGGCCCGCGGCGTTGCGGTCGGCCATGGCCACGCGGAAACCGTCGGCGGCCAGCGAGATGGCCAGGCCGCGGCCGATGCCGGAGGCCGCGCCGGTGACCACGGCCAGCGGGCGGGGGTCGCCGAGGGTCGGGCGGTCGTTGGTGGCGTCGGTGGAGTCGTTCGGGGAACCGTTCGTCGTGTCCGTCATTGCCTGACCTCCAGAGCCAGACGCACGGCGCCGGCGAGTTCGTCGATGGCCCGGCGCGAGGTGCGCCACAGGCCGGGGGAATTGATGAATGGGTGGACCATGCCGCGGTGCATCTTCACGCTGACCGGCACACCGGCTTCCGCCAGGCGCGCAGCGTAGGCCTCGCCCTCGTCGCGCAGCGGGTCGAATCCCGCCAGCGCGACGTATGCGGGCGCCAGCCCGGACAGGTCCTCGGCGAACAGGGGAGAGACCCGCGGATCGGCGGCCAGCTCGCGATCGGCCGACCCCGGCGTCCCGTCGCCGACGTAGAGCTCGGCGTAGGCGACCATGTTGACGGAGGTCAGGAAGTACCCTTCCTCGAATTCGCGGCCGCTGCCGGTCCAGCCGTCGCGCGGCCCGATCCACGCGGTCAGGTCGGTCACCGGGGCCAGCAGCGCCTGCAGCGCCGGTTGCGGCAGGCCGCGGCGCTTGGCTTCCAGGCAGATCACGGCGGCGAAGTTGGCGCCGGCGGAGTCGCCCATCACCGCCACCCGGCGGCCCTGCCCGATCAGCGTTTCGTACACCGCCATCGCGTCGTCGAGCCCGGCGGGGAAGGGGTGCTCGGGGGCCAGGCGGTAGTCGACGGAGATGACGTCGACGCCGGCCGCCTCCGCCAGGCGCAGGCACGGGGCATCGTGCGAGTCCAGCGACCCCAGCGCCCACCCACCGCCGTGGAAGTACAGGACGGCCGGCGCGGTGGCGTCGGCCAGTGGGAAACCGAAGTAGCGGCGCACGGGCACCCCGGCGATCTCCTCGTCGCGGGTGCGCACCTTCGGGCCCGGGCCGCCGGCCAGGTAGGCCTCCCGGTCGATTTCGTGGCGGGCTTCGGCCGCCTCCAGCTCGCCGATGCCCTTGCCGGATCCGATGATCTTCAGCAGCGCCAGCGACATGGCCACGTCCGCGTCGAGCAGGTACCCCCTGCCGTTGCGGGGCGGGCGTGCGATCAGCCGCAGCAACGGCTCGGGCATCGTCATGATGCCGCGGGCGGCTCGGGCCATGATCCTGGTCAACGGGTCCGGGCGGTAGTTCATGCCATCAAAATACCTTTGTCGGGGTCTATCGTGGTCGATATGACGGAATCACTCTTTCCATCGAACGTGTACGCCGAGCGCCTGGCCCGCGCCGCCCGCCTGGCCGCCGACCGCGGCATCGGCGGCCTGGTCTTCGGCACCGGCCCCGATCTGGAGTACCTCATCGGGTCGAGGGTCAGCTCGCATGAGCGCCTGACGTGCGTGGTCGTCCCCGTCGCAAAGCCCGGCGATGGTGACACGGCCCGGCCGACCCTGATCCTGCCGGCCGTGGAGCGCGGAGACCTGCCGGCGTCGGCGGTGCCGGATCTCGACGTCGACGTGGTGCTGTGGGCCGACGGCGAGGATCCGCACCGGCTGGCCGCCGACGCGCTGGGCCTCAACGAGGGCGACATCCTCGGCGTCGGCGCGTCGCTGACCGCGGACCACCTGCTGCCGATCCTGGGGCTCACCGGGGCGGCCCCGGTGCTGGCCGGGGACACGCTGCGCGAGCTGTTCATGCGCAAGGACGCCGCGGAGATCGATCAGCTCCGCGACGCCGGCGCCGCCATCGACCGCGTCCACGCCCGCGTGCCGGGCATGCTGCGCGCCGGGCGCACCGAGGAGGCCATCGCCGCCGAGTTGTCCGCGGCGATCCTCGAGGAGGGCCACACCGCGGTCGACTTCGTCATCGTCGGTTCGGGCCCCAATGGGGCGAACCCGCACCACGATTTCTCGGGCAGGGAGCTTTGCGACGGTGACGTCGTGGTCGTCGACATCGGCGGCACCTGGGGAGTGGGCTACCACTCCGACTGCACCCGCACCTACGTGGTCGGGCAGGCCCCGGAGCGGGCGACGGCCGCGTGGGAGGTGTTGCGCGCGGCGCAGGAGGCAGCCGTGGCGGCGGTGCGGCCGGGCGTGACCGCCGCGTCCATCGACGCCGCCGCCCGCGATGCGATTTCCGCGGCCGGCCACGGGGATGCGTTCATCCACCGCACCGGCCACGGCATCGGCCTGAGCCTGCACGAGGAGCCGTTCATCATGGAGGGCAACGACCTGGTGCTCGAGCCGGGCATGGCGTTTTCCGTCGAGCCGGGCCTGTACTTCGAGGGGGACTTCGGCATGCGGCTGGAGGACATCGTCGTGGTCACCGACGACGGCTGCGAGCCGCTCAACCGCCGCCCGCATGAGCTGGTCGCGGCCACAGGGGTCACAGGAAACGGCGCCGCCGGTTCGGCCGCATCGGACGAGGGGGAGAACTAGGCATGGGGCACGTGCTCATCCTTGGCGGCACCAGCGAGATCGGCGGCGAGGTCGCCGCGCGCCTGGCAAACCACAACACGGTGACGTTGGCGGCGCGGCGGGTCGACGCGCTCGACGGCATCGCCAAGCGCCTGACCGACGCCGGCGCAGTCGCCGTGCACCGCGTGTTCTTCGACGCCGACGACCTGGCCTCCCACACCCTCGTCCTCGACGAGGCGTGGTCGCACGCGCCGGTGGACACCGCCGTCATCGCGTTCGGCATTCTCGGCGACCAGGCCGCCTGCGAGGAGTCCGGTGCGGAGACCGCCCGGATCATCCACACCGACTTCACGGCGCACGCCGCCATCGCAACGGAGCTCGTCGCGCGCATGGAGGCCGCGGCCGCCTCCGGCGAACTGCCCGTCCGAGACGGCGTGGCCGGGCGCATCCTGGCGTTTTCGTCGATCGCCGGCGCCCGCGTGCGCCGGGCCAACTACGTCTACGGTTCCGCGAAAGCGGGCCTCGACGGTTTCCTGCAGGGCATGCAGGATCGCCTGCACGGCAGCCCGGTGCAGCTGACCATCGCCCGGCCGGGCTTCGTCATCGGCCGAATGACCGAGGGCATGAAGCCGGCGCCGATGTCGTCGACGCCTGCCCAGGTCGCCGCCGCCTCCGTCACCGCACTCGACGGCCGCAAGCTCGACGTGTGGATTCCCGCGCGCCTGGGCTTCCTGGCCCGCGCCACCCGATTCATGCCCCGGTCGATCTGGAGGAAGATGCCGCGATGACGCGCGC
>DHCFI07803__coassemble_1264_pt1 | contig 29153 bp, 22 predicted proteins | sample DHCFI07803__metabat2_low_PE_024 | metagenome-assembled genome bin DHCFI07803 | reverse complement strand
TTCGGATGGTGGGCCCCGGAAATGCCGAAACCGGCCGCCGCACCCTTTCGGATGCAGCGGCCGGCTGCGGAAATCGAGCTCAAGTCGGGCTCCCGGTCGCCCGGGAACCCGATCGGACTAGAGCTCCAGGTCGCTCTCGAAGTTCGCGACCTGCAGGCGGTCGACGACGGTGGTCATGAAGCGACCCGCGTCGGCACCGTCGATCAGGCGGTGATCGTAGGTCATGGGCAGGTAGGCCATGGCGCGGATGCCGATGGCGTCGCTGCCGTTCTCCGTCACCACGACGGCGCGCTTCTTGATGATGCCCGTGCCGACCATCGCACCCTGCGGCGGGACGAGGATCGGGGTGTCGGACAGCGCACCCTCGGAACCGATGTTGGTGATGGTGAACGTGCCGCCGGACAGGTCGTTCGGCTTGAGCTTGTTGTTGCGCGCGCGGTCGGCGATGTCGACGATCGCGGCGGCCAGCTCCGGCAGGGACATGTCCTGCGCGTCATGGATGACCGGGGAGAGCAGGCCACGGTCGGTGTCCACGGCGATGCCGAGGTTGACCTTCTCGTGGTAGGTGATCTCCTTCTTGGAGTCGTCCCACGAAGCGTTGACGTTCGGGTGCGACACCAGGGCCTCGACCATCGCCTTGGCGAAGAACGGCAGGAACGTGAGCTTCACGCCGTGCTTCTCCTCGAAGGCGGCCTTCTTCTCGGCGCGCAGGTCCCACACCTCGGTCATGTCGACCTCGTGGAGCTGGGTCAGCTGCGCGGAGGTCTGCAGCGACTCGAGGGTCTTTGCCGCGGTGATCTCGCGGATGCGGTTGACGCGCTGGGTGGTGCCGCGCAGGTCGGCCAGCTCGGGGCGGACGCCCTTCGTGGACCAGTTGGAGGAAGCCGGCTCGTCGCCCTTGGTCGCCTCGGTGCCGCCCTCGGCGGCCTTGAGCACGTCCTGCTTGCGGATGCGGCCGCCGATGCCCGAACCCTCGACCTTGGACAGGTCGACGCCGTGCTTGTCGGCGAGCTTGCGCACCAGGGGAGTGACGTAGGGGACCTCGGCGTTGGAGGAGGACTTCGCGTCGTCCTTCTTGGCGTCGTCCTTCTTCGGCTCGGACTTCTCCGACTTCGCCTCCTGCTTCGGGGCCTCCTTCTTCGGCTCCGGCTTCTTCTCCTCCTTCTTCGGCTCGGCCTTCTTGGGCTCGTCCTTCTTCTTCGGCTCCTCCTTCTCCTCGGCGGCGGCCTCTGCGGCCTCCACCTCGGCGTCGTCGCCATCATCGGCGGCGTCGGCGTCACCGACGCGCGCGATGACCGCGCCCACGTCGACGGTGTCGTCGACGTCGAAGAGAACCTCGATCAGGGTGCCGGCGACCGGCGACGGGATCTCGGTGTCGACCTTGTCGGTGGAGACCTCGAGCAGCGGCTCGTCGACCTCGACGGTGTCGCCGACCTCCTTCAGCCAGGACGTGATGGTGCCCTCGGTGACGGACTCGCCGAGTTCCGGCATCTCCACGTCGGAGGCCTTGCCGGAGCCGCCGGACTTCTTCGGCTTCTCGGACTTCTTCTCCTCGTCGGCCGAATCGTCCTTGGCTTCCTCGACGGTGTCGTTGTCGTCCTTGGACTCCGACTCCTCGATGGCTTCCTCGGAGGGCACGTCCGCATCCTCGTCGTCCGAATCATCGGAGTCGTCGGACGCGGCGGCGTCGGCGTCGCCGATGCGCGCGATGACCGCGCCCACGTCGACGGTGTCGTCGACCTCGGCCAGGACCTCGACCAGGGTGCCGGCGACCGGCGACGGGATCTCGGTGTCGACCTTGTCGGTGGAGACCTCGAGCAGTGGCTCGTCGACCTCGACGGTGTCGCCGACCTCCTTCAGCCAGGTGGTGATGGTCCCCTCGGTGACCGATTCGCCCAGCTCGGGCATCTCGACGTCGGTGGCCTTGCCGGAGCCGCCGGACTTCTTCGGCTTCTCGGACTCGTCCTCCGACTTCTCGTCGTCGGCGGCCTCGTCCTCGGCGGCCTCCTCGGCCTCGTCTTCCTCCGCCTCGTCGGCGGAATCGTCGGAGCCGGAGTCGCCGGACTCGTCCTCGTCGCCGATCTTGGCGATGACCTCGCCGACGTCGACGGTGTCGTCTTCCTCGGCCAGGATCTCGAGCAGCACGCCGGCGACCGGCGACGGAATCTCCGTGTCCACCTTGTCGGTGGAAACCTCCAGCAAGGGCTCGTCGACCTCGACGGTGTCGCCGACCTTCTTCAGCCAGGTGGTAATCGTGCCCTCGGTGACGGATTCGCCCAGTTCGGGCATCTCAACAGAGGTCGCCATGTGTGCTCTCCTCGACAATCGCTCAATAGTTGGTGATCACGAACTAGGGTACCGTTTCGCAAACTCTCCCGCTTACGCGGCATGCCCGACGTGCCGGGTTGCGGCGCGTCGGGCATGTGCGGGGGTGCGGTTCGGGCTCGCGCGGGGCCGTCGTCCGGGTGGGGCGGGGACTGTGGCGTTAACCGGGGGCGGGGCGCGATTGCTTTGCGACGCCCGTCGCCACCCGCGCCGGCCGGGCAGTTGCTTTGCGACGCCCGTCGCCACCCGCGCCGGCCGGGCGGTTTACTCGCCCGCGAGATCCTCCAGTGCGGCGAACATGGTGCGCACCGGGACGCCGGTGGCGCGCTTCGGGGTGTAGCCCCACGGCGCGTTGGTGTTGAACGCCGGGCCGGCGACGTCGATGTGCACCCACTCGACGTCGTCGCCGACGAACTCGCGCAGGTACGCGGCGGCGACGCTCATGCCGCCCTCGCGGGAGTTGGACACGTTGCGCAGGTCGGCGACGGGGGACTTCAGGCCCTCGGCCAGCTCCTCGGGGATCGGCATCGACCAGCCGCCCTCGCCGACCTCGCGGGACAGCTCGGAGACGCGGTCGCGGAACTCGTCGGTGCCCAGCACGCCCGGGGTGCGGCCGCCGAGGGCGATGAGCTGCGCGCCGGTGAGCGTCGCCGTGTCGATGAGGTGGGTCGGCTCGTCCTCGCAGGCGCGCACCAGAGCGTCGGCGAGGATCAGGCGGCCCTCGGCGTCGGTGTTGAGGATTTCGACCGTCGTGCCGCCGTACTGCGTGATCACGTCGCCGGGGCGGTAGGCGCGGCCGCCGGGCATGTTCTCCGCCATCGGGATGGTCGCGGTGACCGGCACGGGCAGGCCCAGTCGTGCGGCGAGGACCACGGTGGCGATGACCGCCGCGGCGCCGCCCATGTCGGAGATCATGTTCTCCATGTTCGCGCCCGGCTTCAGCGAGATGCCGCCGGTGTCGAAGGTGACGCCCTTGCCCACCAGCGCGACCTTCGGGGCGGCTCCGCCGTCCGCCGCTGCGGTGTTCCCGGCCTTCCCGTCACCCGACCTGCCGGCCCAGGTCATGCGGACCAGGCGCGGGCCGCGCGCGGATCCGCCGCCGACCGCCGTGAGGCCGCCGAAGCCGCCGGCCGCCAGCGCCTCGTCGTCGAGCACCTCCACCTCGACGCCGGCGGATTCGCCGAGCTTCGCCGCGGCGTCCGCGAACACCTCCGGGTACAGGTGCGACGACGCGGTGTTGACGAAGTCGCGGGCCGTCGCCACGGCGTCGATGACCGCCGCCGCGCGGGCGGCCTCCTCCTCGGTGGCACCGAGGACGGTGAGGGTGCGCGTGCCGTTGGCCTCGTCGTCTTCCTTCGCATGGTCGCCGTCCGAATCGGCGCCCTTCTTCTTCAGGCCGTCGTAGGAGTAGCCGCCCATGCCGAAGCCCTCGGCCGCCGCGGCGGCGTCGAGCTCGCCGAGCGCGGAGACCACGTGACCGACGGAGCCCAGCGCACGGGCCGCGGCGCCGGACGCCCGGCGGATGGTCTCCGAATCCGGGTCGCCGTCGCCGAGTCCGACGGCGGCGATCGTCGCCACGCCGGTGCCCTCCGGGGCGGGGATGCGGGTGACCTTCTCCAGCTTCGCCGACGCGCCCACGGCCTCCAGCAGCGTCAGCACCTCCGCGGCCTTGTCGCCCAGCGCCGACGAGGCGACGAGCTCCAGATCATCGCCGTCGAGCAAGGCCACCAGCAGGCAATCGGCGCCGAGATCGGCCACCGCGGCATCGCCGCCGGCGACGACGTCGACGCGGGTGCCCGTCGCCGGGAGCAGCTGCCCCAGGACGGTGGAGTTGGGGGTGGCGAAACCATTGGTGCGGGAATCGGTCATGCGGGCGCTCCTCTTTCGGTTCAAGACGGATCGGGGGACCGGCGCCGTCGCAAAGCAACCCGCCGATCCCGGTGAATCGCCACCACCGTACCGCCGCACCACCATCGGCCGCCGGGGGTTCGCCACGCGCGAAACTGGGCGGGTCTACGATGTACGCCATGGCAGCCACGACTTTCGACATCGTCCGCAACGAGGACCCGCGCTCCGACGAGGAGCGCGCCCGCATCCTGGCCAAGCCGGGATTCGGCCAGTACTTCACCGACCACATGGTCCGCATCGATTGGGACGCCGATCGTGGGTGGCATTCGGCGCGCGTCGAGGCGTACGGGCCGCTGACCATGGACCCCGCGTCGTCGGTGCTGCATTACGGCCAGGCGATCTTCGAGGGGCTCAAGGCTTACCGCCACGCCGACGGGTCGATCGTGACGTTCCGCCCCGAGCAGAACGCCCGCCGATTCCAGCGTTCCGCCGCGCGCATGGCCATGCCGGAGCTGCCGGAGGAGCTGTTCCTCGAGGCCGTGCGCCTGCTCGTCGACGTCGACCAGGCGTGGGTGCCCGAAGCCGGCGGTGAGGAGTCGCTGTATCTGCGCCCCATGCTCATCGCGACGGAGCGCACCCTCGGCGTGCACCCGTCGTCGTCCTACACCTTCCTGCTCATCGCCTCGCCGGCCGGCGCGTACTTCACCGGCGGCATCAACCCCGTGAAGGTGTGGCTGTCCCACGAGTACGTCCGCGCCTGCCCGGGCGGCACCGGCGACGCCAAGTTCGCCGGCAACTACGCCGCCTCGCTGGCCGCGCAGGCCCAGGCGGAGGAGAAGGGCTGCGACCAGGTCGTGTGGCTCGACGCCATCGAGCGCACCTGGATCGAGGAAATGGGCGGCATGAACCTCGCCTTCCTCTACCCGGACAACGAGTGCGAGGCCGGCGTCAAGCTGGTGACCCCGGCGCTGTCCGGTTCCCTGCTGCCGGGCATCACCCGCGATTCGCTGCTCACCGTCGCCGCCGACATGGGCATGGAGGTCGAGGAGCGCCGCGTGTCCACCGCCGACTGGGAGAACGACGCCACCAGCGGCAAGATGTCCGAGACCTTCGCCTGCGGCACCGCGGCCGTGATCACCCCGGTCGGCGAGGTCGATTCGCGCGACGGGTCGTTCAAGATCAACGGCGGCGAGACCGGCGAGTGGACCATGAAGCTGCGCGAGCGCCTCACCGGCATCCAGCGCGGCGACGTCCCCGACGAGCACGGTTGGCTGCACACCCTCGTGGAGTCCCCGGAGGCGTAGCGCCCCGGTCGACTCGCGGAAACGCGTCGGGTGGACAGGTACATGTGGCACACCACGTGTACCTGTCCACCCGGCGTGTTTCTCTTTGCGTTCCGCTGCGCGGTGCAGCTTGACGACGGCCCGCCGGCACGTTCCCTCCGGTACGTTTCTGAGCGGAAAATGAAGTCCGCCTGGATTCCCCCGACATTTACGGAATGTGTGTGGGGGCGAGGGGGAATGTGGGGGAATCGGATTCACCGTGTCGTGAAACTGAAATTGGGCGGCGAATGCTCGGCGAATACGAAAATGCGCCTCGCGGCAGTCATTCCGCAAGGCGCATTCCGTAAAACCCGGAGGTCGAAGGTGTGCTCGTGAGTGGCGCCCCGGCAAACGGACGGCGCTTGATTTAATTGGGCGAGCCCCGAAACGAGCCTCCTACTCCGCCTCTCCGGCGGTGTGCCCTCAGTCTAGGCCGACCATTCCGAGTTCGTCAATGGTCATTTTCGAGTAAGTCCAATTCGGGTGCGAAAGAGGTGTGGCCCCACCCCCGGCACCGGCCGTCACCAGGGCGAACCCCGTTCGCCGTGGAGGGGGCGCATCCGCGCTCGGTCACCCCAGCGCGAGGAAAACGGCGGCGATCAGCGTGGACAGCTGCACGATCGCACCGAGGCCGTCGCCGTTGATCCCGCCCAGGCGCGTGACCAGCTTGCGCGCGAAAAGAACGGTGAACAGGACCACCGCCAGGCATGCGAGAATCCCCGCCGCCCCCGCGAGGAACCATGCGGCGACCGTGAGCGGGAACCACCAGGCCACCACGGTCCACGTGGGTTGCGTCGCGCCGACGAGACCGCCGAAACCCGTGGGTGACATCGGCGGGAGACTGCGGTGGCAGGCCGTGGTTGCCGCGGCCCGCGCGATGATGAAGGGCAGGACCAGCACCAGAGCGGCGGTCACGATGGCGGCACCGCCGACTCCCGGGAACAAGGCTGCTTCGGTGGGGAACAGCGTCGTCGTAAAGCCATGCGCGAGCACCGCCATCGCCGCAGTTTGGCCCAGCAGCGTCAGAGTGACCGCCGCTGAGCCCATCGGCCCGACGTCGGGGGAGCGGAGGATCTCGCGGGCGCCCTCCGGATCGCGGTACGAGCCCAGGGCATCGGCGACGTCGGCGAGACCGTCGACGTGCATGGCGCGGGTGGTCAATTCGGAGGCGCAGACGATGAGCACGCCGATCAGCGCGGCGAGCAGGGGCGCGGCGGCGGGGGAGGCGGCGGCGACGGCGGCAGTGGAAATCGCGTTTGCGGCGGAGGCGGTGGGCCCCCGCCCGTCGGAAAGCAGATGGGCGCCGCCGACGACGATCGTCGCGACGGCGACCGCGGCCAGACCGGGCACCAGGCCGGCCACCGGCGCCGCCGCCAGGGCGCGGCGGCCCGTGATGCGGTCGAAGACCGTCGCGCCGCGCATGGGCACGATGGTCAACCAGGAGATGGCCGTGCCGACCCCCTCGGCGACGGCGTTCCCGTGAACCGCGCGGTCACCGTCGAGGGACGCGCCCTCGGACGGGCCGGCCTTTCCCGACATGCGCGGATCAGTCCCGCTGGGACGGCTGCTCGCCGCCCTCGCGGTGGCCCGGGCGGTCGTCCGGTCGGTCGTCGGCGGAGTCCGCAGAATCCGTGGAGCCCGCGGCCTCCGGCGGTGCGGGCACGTCGGCGGCGGTCGGGGCGGGCACGGCGCCGTCCTTGTCGGACACGCCCGCGTCGCCGAAGGTCGCCATCTCGGACAGCACTGCGACGGAGTGCTTGAGAATCGGCAGCGCCGCCACGGCACCCGAACCCTCGCCCAGACGCATGCCGTAGTCCAGCAGCGGCTCCAGGCCCAGGTGCCGCAGCGCGATGGAATGGGCGGGCTCGGCCGACTTGTGGCCGGCGACCCACCACGCGCGGGCGCCCGGCGCCATCTGGTCGGCGAGCAGGGCCGCGGCGGTGGTGACCACGCCGTCGAGGATCACCGGGGTGCGGCGCACCGCGGCCTGCGCCAGAAACGCTGCCATGGCGGTCACGTCGGGGGAGGACACGCGGCGCAGGACCTCGACGGGATCATTGCGCAGCCGGCGGACGCGGAACATCGCGTCGCGCACGGCGGCGGTCTTGCGCTTCCACCCCTCGTCGTCGATGCCGGTGCCGCGGCCGACGACGGTGACGGGCTCCGAACCGGTCACCGCGCCGATGAGCACCGCCGCCGGAGTGGTGTTGCCGATGCCCAGGTCGCCGGCGATGAGCAGGTCGGCGCCCTCGTCGATCGCGTCGTCGGCCAGCTTCTTGCCCACCTCGATGGCGCGGTCGCACTCGTCCTGCGTCATCGCGTCCTCGACGTCGATGGAACCGCAGGACCGGCGCACGCGGAACGGCCCCTCCGCCTCGTGGTCCAGCGAAATGTCCACGGACTTCACGGACGCGCCCGCCACCCCGGCGATGGCGTTGACGCCCGCGCCGCCGGCGTTGATGTTGGCGTGCATCTGGATGGACACCTCGGTCGGGTACGCCGACACGCCGCTGGCCGAGACCCCGTGATCGCCGGCGAAGACGACGACGCGGCAGTCCTCCAGCTGCTTCGGCGGGCACTGGCCCTGGCACGCGGACACCCAGACGCCGAGGTCCTCCAGGCGACCGAGCGAGCCCGTCGGCTTCGTCAACTGGAGCTGGCGCTCGCGGGCGAGCTGCTCGACATGCTCATCGGGGGCGACGACGGTACCGAAGCGATTGTTGGTCATGGTTCAAAAGATTATCCCAGCCATCGGATACGGGTCCGTTCGGCGGCGGCGCCCCGGTCCGCGCCGTCACTTCAGGCGCAGCGGCATGCCGGCGACGACGAGCACCACCTGGTCGCATACCTCGGCAAGACGCCCGTTGAGCAGGCCGATTTCGTCGCGGAACAGCCGGCCCGACCGGTGTTCGGGAATGACGCCCATCCCCACTTCCGGGGTGACCATCACCAGGTGCGGTTCGCGCTTGACGACGCCCCGCGTTTCCCCCGATTCGCCCGGAACATCGGCTACGGGGGGGGAGCCGTCACCGGACCCGGCGGAGGGACTGGTGGAAGAGCCGGTGGAGAACCCTGCGAAGGGTGCGGTGGAGGACCTGGCCGACGTCCCGGTGGCGGGCCCTGCGCCGGGCCAATCTCGGACCGCGGCGACGAGCTCGTCCGTCCACGGCGCCACCGACCCCCGGGGCAAGTCCCACAGACCCTCGCGGTCGAAGACACCCGTCAACCACGTGCCCACATCGTCGAGGAGCACGTGCGGTGAGAGGGGGCGACGCAGCGCCTCAACGGCGTCGACGTCGTCGAGGGTGCGCCAATGCGCCGGCCGCCGATCCCGGTGCCCCGCGATGCGGGCGGCGAAATCGGCGTCGAAGCCATCGGCGCCCGGCCAGGGCCGCGCCGTTGCCACGTAGTCGACGGCAATCGGATCCCCCTGCGAACCGGAGGGGCGGTGGCCGTCGAAAAGCGACTCGGCCCACGCGGACTTGCCGGAACGCGCCCCACCCAGGACGAGAGTCCGCACCGGCGGCCTAAACCTCGTCGCCGATGTTCTTCTGCGGGCGCGGGGTGCGCAGGCGGCGCGGCTGCGAAGCGCGGGAGTACGCGTAGAAGCCCAGGCCCGCGCCGGCGGCGTCGGTGTCCGGGAAACGCTCGCGGACGAGCTTGTTGGCGCGCTTGCCGATGGTGATGGCCTCCACCACCAGCACGATGATCAGGATCATCGAGAAGATCGACGCCACGTTCGCCGCCACCGGGAACGCCTGGCCGATGAACATGATCAGCAGCAGCACCAGAGCGACCGGCAGGAACACGTTGGCGAAGAAGCGGCGCGAGTCCACCCAATCGCGGACCAGCGCCCGCTCCGGGCCCTGATCGCGGGGCAGCATGTACTTCGGGTCGCCGGCGGCCATGCGCTCGTCGGCGATGCGGCGCTGCTCGCGGCGATCGGCGCGCTCGCGGGCCTTCTGCGCCTTCAGCTCCTCCTTCGACATGGTGGCCTTCTGCTGCTTGCGCTGCTCGCGGGCCTCCTTGCGGGTCTTCGGGGGAGTGATCGGGCCGCGGCGGGTGCCGTGGGCGCGCTCGATCTCGTTGCGCTTCGGAGTCGGACGGCCCTTCTTCGGCGTGTACGCGCGGCTCTTGCCGGTCGCGGTGCGGGCGGCCTCCTCCGAGGTCGGGACGTGACCGCGCTGGTCGGCGCCATTGTCGGTGGCGCCGGTGCCGGCGGCATCCGCGTTGGCTGCGTCCGCGGCGGCGGAGGGGGACTCGTTCTTCTTCCAGGGCGTCTTCACGGCCAACACCCTATCGGGCCTGCGGCGACGGCCCAAAGTGGCGCGCCGGACCGGGGAGGGGCGCCGGATTCCGGGACATTTCCCGGATGCTGGCGGGGCACGCGCCACGGGACTAGGGTGCCAAGGGTATCCTTCGGCCATATCGGAACGCCGACGGTGCGTTGAGGCGGCGGCCACGGCCCCGCTGATCCGCATCGCCGACGGGAAGGCCGATGGGGAATAGAACGTCCCCCGGCCGCGTTCCCCGAAGTAACCCAGCACCGCTTACCAAGGAGCACCACGCTATGACCACCGCACAGACCACCGGCGTGACCCTCACCGACGTCGCCGCCGCCAAGGCCAAGGCCCTCCTCGATCAGGAAGGCGCCAACAACCTGTCGCTGCGCATCTCCGTCGCCCCGGGCGGCTGCGCGGGCCTGCGCTACCAGCTCTACTTCGACGACCGGAACCTGGATGGTGACGTGTCGGAGGAGTTCGGCGGCGTCCGCCTCGTCGTCGACCGCCAGTCGGTGCCCTACCTGATGGGCGCGAAGATCGACTTCGCCGACACCATCGAGCAGCAGGGCTTCACCATCGACAACCCGAACGCCACCGGCTCCTGCGCCTGCGGCGACTCGTTCAACTGATCGGCCCCGCCTGATCGACTGAACTCCGGATCCCGCCCCGACCCTCGTGGTCGGCGGCGGGTTTTCGCGTTTCGGGGGCGGGTCGAGCCTCACGGTCGCCGTCCCGTGCTTTGCGACGGTCGACGTTCCGCATGGCCGCCGCTCGCATCCGAAGGTTTCGTGCCGCCGCCGCACGCCTCCGGGGTTTCGTGCATATGCAGTTACACCCCGCGCGTTGGCCAATGCATCGGCGCTGGTCGCGGGCTTCAAATGTGCAGTGCGTGCACCATATTTGCACGAAACTTCAATGACCGGGGTCCGTTGGGCCAACGTGCGACGAGCCGGCCAGGAATTGGGGGAGGGGCGAACGGGGAGCGGGTGGGCGTCGTAAAGCAGACGGGGCGCCGCCCGTGGTGACGCTCGCCGTGAAGCCGAAAAGCAATGGGTGCGCGCACCTGGCGAAGCGCACCCGACGAGATCGCGAACGAAGGCGTGGATCGTGATCTCGTGGGCGCCGCTGCGCTCCGGAAACGACGAGATCGCGATTCCGGGATGGAATCGCGATCTCGTCGGTGCGTCGTCGGCGCGCGGCCCTAAAGCTGCACGGGGTAGTCGCGCTGCTCGATGCCGGGATCGATGCGGCCCTCGATGAAGATGCCGTGCCACACCATGAACGCCAGGATGGTCCACAGGCGGCGGGAGTGGTCGCGCTCGGTCGGGTGGTGCTCGGCGAGCATCTGCAGCACCTGCGCCTTGTCGATCAGCTCGTCGGTCTGCGACTCGCGGATGACGTCCTCGGCCCAGCCGCGCAGCTCGTCGCCGGCCAGCCAGTGGCGGATCGGCACCGGGAAGCCCAGCTTGCGGCGGTTGAGCACGTGCGCCGGCACGATCTGCTCCATCGCCTTGCGCAGGGCGTACTTGGTGGTGCCGTGGGCGATGCGCATGTCCACCGGCAGGGTCTCCGCGACCTTGAACACCTCGCGGTCCAGGAACGGCACGCGCAGCTCCAGCGAGTTGGCCATGGTGATCTTGTCGGCCTTGACCAGGATGTCGCCGCGCATCCACGTGAACAGATCCAGGTGCTGCATGCGGGTGACCGGGTCCATGCCCTCGGAGCGGGCGTAGATCGGGGCGGTGACCTCGCGGTGGTCCCACTCGCGCGGCGCCCACGGCAGGACGCGCTGCAGCTGCTCCCAGTTGAAGGAGCGGGCGTTGCCGTAGTAGCGGTCCTCCAGCGGCGTGGTGCCGCGCTGCAGCAGGGACTTGCCGCGCATGCCATCGGGCAGTGCGTCGCCGAGCTTGGCCAGGCCGGCCTTCAGCGGGCCGGGCACGCGGTCGAAGCCGGCCAGCGACAGCGGTTCCTTGTAAATGGTGTAGCCGCCGAACAGCTCGTCGGCGCCTTCGCCGGACAGCACGACCTTGACGCGCTTGCGGGCCTCGGCGGCGACGAAGTACAGCGGGACCAGGGCCGGGTCGGCCACCGGGTCGTCGAGGTACCAGATGATCTTGGGGATCGCCGCCGCGAACTCCTCCGGCGAGACGACCTTGACGATGTGCTCCACGCCGATGGCCGCCGCCGACTCCGCCGCGACGTCGACCTCGGAGAAGCCCTCGCGCTCGAAGCCGGTGGTGAAGGTCAGCAGATTCGGGTTGTGGCGCTTGGCCAGCGTCGCGATGGCGGTGGAGTCGATGCCGCCGGACAGGAAGGAGCCCACGGTCACGTCGGCGCGCATGTGCTTGGCGACGGAATCCTCCAGCGCTTCGGCGATCCGGTCGAACACGGCCTGCTCGCCGCCCTTGGGCACCGGGCGGATGGGGAAGTTCGGGTGGAAGTAGCGCGTCTGCTCGACCTTGCCGCCGGGGGAGACGGTGGCGGTGCAGCCGGACTCGATGCGGCGGATGTCGGTGTGCAGCGACTCCGGCTCCGGCACGTACTGCAGGTCCATGTAATGGACAAGCGCGCGCTTGTCGACGTCCTTGGCGTCCACGCCGAGTTCCGGGGCCATCTCGAGGATGGTCTTCTTCTCCGAGGCGAAGACGGTGCCGCGGCCGGTCGTCGCGTAGTACAGCGGCTTGATGCCGAACTGGTCGCGGGCGAGGAACAGCTTCTTCTCGACCGTGTCCCAGATGGCCACGCCGAACATGCCGCGCAGGTGCTTGACCACGTCGGCGCCCCAGTGGTGGAAACCGACGACGATCGGCTCACCGTCGCCCGACGTGTTGAAGGTGTAGCCGGCGGCGGTGAGTTCCTCGCGGAGCTCCACATAGTTGTAGATCTCGCCGTTGAACGTCAGGACGTAACGGTCGGGCTGGTCTTCGGGGCCCCACACCAGCGGTTGGTGCGAATGCGCCAGGTCGATGATGGACAGCCGGTTGAAGCCGTAGACGAGGTCGGCGTCGTTCCACGTGCCCGCTTCGTCGGGGCCGCGGTGGCGCATGCAGGGCAGGGCACGCTCGACGGCGGGCACGAGGTCCGCGGCATCGGAGCGGGCCGTGAGAATTCCGAGGAGACCGCACATGGCTTTCGCGAACACCTTTCGTGGGGGAGGGGACCGGTAAGACAATAGTCCCCCATGCGGCGTGGGCGAATTCCCGCGCCGCTGCGCGAAAACCTCGGCGTCGCAAAGCAAACCGCCGCGCGACGCGCCCCCGCGCGGGAGTGTGACCGGGATCACCATGACCTACGGCACCCCCATGGCCGCGCCCCTTCTCAGCCTTTTATCAGCCCGTCTATACTCGGTGACACCCCGTGGGGTCAGTCCAGTGTGGAGAATTCACAGGAATGGGCTAACCTGCTTGGGAAAGACAGAACCCTGATGGGTTCTTAAGGAATTGTGTGGATCAGGAAGGCAGACACACGTGAATCAGCGTAGAGAGTACGGAGCCGCCCGTAAGCTCGGCCTGCTCGGCGTCCTCGCCGGCAGCGCCACCCTGCTCGCCGGCTGCGACGTAAACCCGCCGGAGAACGGCTTCTTCAAGCTGCTGCGTTTTGGCTGGCCGATGGGCGTTACGCCCGAGGCCGAGGCCATGGGCAACTTCTGGGTTTGGGTCTGGGTCGCGGCCTGGATCATCGGCATCGCCGTGTGGGGCCTCACCATCTACTCGATGGTCGGTTTCTCCGCGAAGAAGGCCAAGAAGGCCGGCAAGGACGAATTCCCGCGCCAGACCGCGTACAACGTCCCCCTCGAGCTGGTTCTGACGATCGTCCCGATCCTGATCGTCATGTCCCTGTTCTTCTTCACCGTCCAGACGCAGGACAAGGTCACTGCCATGGACAAGGACCCGGAGGTCGTCGTCGACGTCACCGCGTTCCAGTGGAACTGGAAGTTCGGCTACGCCAACGTTTCCGGTGACCTGATGGGCGGCGAGGACTACGAGGGCCGCCGCGAGGCCACCGGCCCCGAGGTCTACTTCACCGGCGAGGAGCACTCCGGCGAGGGCGAGCAGAACCAGAAGGACTACCCGGTCCACGGCCAGTCCAAGGCCGACCTGTCCTACCTGTACTTCAACGAGGTCGAGACCCTCGGCACCACCGACGAGGTCCCGGTCCTGGTTCTCCCGACCGACACCCCGATCGAGTTCGACCTGGCTTCCGCCGACGTCGTCCACTCCTTCTGGGTCCCCGAGTTCCTGTTCAAGCGCGACGCCTTCCCGCACCCGGAGGCCAACAAGTCGAACCGTCGCTTCCAGATCGAGGAGATCTCCTCGGCGATGATCGAGAACCGCCCCGTGGACAACCCGCGCGACAGCTACTCCAACGCGTTCGTCGGCCGCTGCGCCGAGATGTGCGGCACCTACCACGCGATGATGAACTTCGAGATCCGCGCGGTCTCCCGCGAGGCCTTCGCCGAGTACATGCAGTTCCGTCTCGACAACCCCGAGGCCACCAACGCCGAGGCGCTCGAGGCCATTGGCGAGGATCCGTTCGCGGTCTCGACCAGCCCGTTCAACGCCGGCCGCCTGGACACCCGCGACATGGGTGACCGCGAGGCGAACACGGTCGACCTCAACCAGTAACCGCCCGACGACTCCAGAAAGAAGTCAGACATGAAGTCCGCAGCAAAGCTGTTTTACGGTCTCACCGTGTTCCTGGGCGTTATGACCGTCGTGTACATCTTCGGCACGATGTACCTCCAGGACACCGGCAACGTCATCAACGAAAATCACGGCCGCCTCGAGTGGGCCGGCGCCACCGGCCTGCTGATGTCCACCCTCCTGACCCTGTTCCTGGGCGTGTACTTCCACTTCACCGAAGTTCGCTCGGACATCACCCCCTCCGACTGGGAGGAGGCCGAGGTCGCGGATGGCGCGGGCACCCTGGGCTTCTTCTCCGCCAGCTCCATCTGGCCGTTCGTGATGACCATGGGCATCCTGCTGATGGGCTACGGCATCGCCTTCATGGCGTACTGGCTCATCGTCCTGGGCGCGGTCATCCTGATCTTCGCCGGCACGAAGCTGAACACGCAGTACATCACCCCGCCGGAGAAGCACTAGCTCACCGGCCCGCCGGGGAGCATCAGCTCTCCGGCAGCCCGCGAGGGTGATCCTCCCGATCATCCGACGCGGACGCGACAAAACCCCGCCACCCGGCCTTCCGGTGGCGGGGTTTCCGCGTGCGTGGAGGGGGTTGGGTAGTTCGATGAAACTGGCCTTGACCTTGACGCGGCGTCAAAGTGCACGATGTAGTCATGCGCATATCGGATCTCGCTCGGGCTGCAGGCTGTTCCACCCGAGCCATACGGCACTATCATTCCGCGGGCGCGTTTCCGGAGCCTCCGCGCAACTCTTCCGGCTACCGCGACTACGGCATCTCCGATGTGGCACGAGTGCTGCGGATACGAGCGCTCGTGGAAGCGGGCGTTCCCCTGCGGACCGTCGCCGAGATGGGCCCGGGTATGGGTGCCGATGAACGCAAGGTCCTATCAGTGGCTTTGCAGCATCTCGATGGTCGCATTGACGAGTTGATGCTCCAACGAGATCGATTGCAGTCGATGCTCGACGGCACTTTCGGATTGCCGCCGGACATTCGCGAGGGAGTCCGGGCTGCGCTGATGGGCGGAGACGCCGAGGAGGTGCCGTGCGCCGACACCGACCTGGAGGCTCACGCGGAGTCCGAGCTCGCCTCCCTCGAGCTTATGGCGCTGTCCGGCGTCGCCACAGAGGACACATGGGCATTGCTTCGCCGGAACCTGAAGGATGATGCCTGCATCGGGTTCACCCATCGGGCGGCCACAGCGTGGATCGCTCTCGGCCGTCGGCCCCCGGGAAGGCCCGGCGACGGCAACGAGGTGGTGCACCGGCTGTGCGAAGAGGTGATTCTCGGCCAGCGTCAGGGGGTTTTCCGAGGGTTGACCGAAACACTCCAGCCGGGAGACGTTCCGATCACCGTCGACGACGCGAAGCTGACGGGAGCTCAAGCCGAGCTTTTCGAGTACCTGGTGGCGAACTCATCGGCCGTCGAATCCAACCTGGATGCGGGTGGGGGAAAGTGAAACGGGTATTGCCCGGCCGGTTGGCTCGGCTATTGAAGCGGCATCCGGCGGTATGGCTTTTCCGGAACGAGATTCGCGTGTGGGCCGATCTGATCCGGCTGATGCGGCGAAAGCGGGTCGTGGCACCCGGGCAGGTTCCGATACCCGCCGAAACGGGGCTGTGGGGGATACCCGGAATGATGACGGTTGCGACGATCATCGAGATCATCGCGCTCGAACTGCTCCTGCCGTGGCCTGCGGTGCGGGTCGTGTTGGCGCTGGTCTCGATCTACTCGCTGGTGATCCTGTGGGGCCTCATCGGCCAGCGAGCGGTGCATCCGCACACGGTCGGGCCGGAGCTGGTGCTCAAGCGTGGCCGGACAATCATCGCGAGAATCGACGTCGCCGACGTGGCGGAGGCCGTGGTGTCCCGCGACTATGCGGCAGAACAATACGCCGTCGACGGTGGCGTGCTGACGTTGGCCAACGGCCAAGGGGCGAACGTCCATGTCACCCTTTTACCCGACGCTGACTCTGCGCAGGCACAACCTCCGACATGGATTCCATGGAAGAAGAAGCCGATGGAGACGGTAACGGAAATTGCGCTATGGGCCGACGATCCGATTGAGGCCGTCTCCGCCATTCGAACCGCGAGGGACCGGGCACTGGCTCGGACCGAGGCAGATTGAAGCCCAGCGCGTGGATGGAGGTGGCGGACCCCCTCCCGTGCACTGGGCATCCATCTGCGTACTGGCCGCGGAGGCGCCGCTCGCGCCGCCTACGCGAACTCGACGGGCTTCTTCCCCCGCGGCAGCTCGGTGACTTCGCCTTCCTCTACGACGAGGTGCCGCGCCTCCAGGCGATCGACCATGCGGCGATCGTGCGTCACCACGATGACGGTGCCCTCGGCCTCCGCGATGGCGTCCTGCACCTCTTCGATGAGGTCGACGGACAAGTGGTTCGTCGGCTCGTCGAGAAGCAGGATGTCCGGCGGGTTGGCCACGACCAGCGCCAGCGCGACGCGGCGCTGCTGGCCCACCGACAGATCGCCGACCGGGCGTTTGGCGTCGCGGGCGGTGAGCAACCCCAAGTCGTCGAGGGTGACGGTGGGGTTGGGGTTGGCGTCGTACAGCTGATTGGGGCTCAGCGTCGGATCTACCCAATCCTGCTCCTGCGCCAGCATGGCGATCCGGGCCTCCTGGCCGATGCGCATCTCGCCGGCGGCCGGGGCGACCTGGCCGAGCATGACCTTCAGCAACGTCGACTTGCCCGCGCCATTGGGCCCGGTGACCACGATGGTGTCGCCGGGGCGGATGGTCAGAGAACCGACGTGGATGCGATCGGGCACGACGACGCCGCGCAGCTTCACGTGGAAGTCCTCGTCGCTGCCCGACGGGGCGCGCTTGGTGGACAGGGGCTTGGTCAGCGGCGCGTCGAAACCCAGCAGGGCCGGCGGCTTGGACACGCCATCCTCCTCGAGCTCCTCGAGCCGCTGCCGCGCCGAGCGGATGCGCCGGGCGACCTGGCGGTCGGCGCGGCCGCCGGAGTGGTCGTAGCCCATCTTCTCGTTGTCGCGCTTGGCACGCACCGGGCCGGCGCCCTCGGCGGCCGTCTCGATCGTCTGCTCCAGCCGCGCCTTCTCGTGCTGCTCGGTGCGCCACTGGTGCTCCCACAGCTGGCGTTCGTGGCGGCGGTGCTTGTCGTAGTCGGTGTAGTTGCCGCGGAACATTCCGATGCCCTCGCGCCCCGGCACGAGGTCGCCGATGACGGTGCACACCGCGTCGAGGAAATCGCGATCGTGGGTGGCCACCACCACGACGCCGGGGTGAGCGACGATGGTGTCGATGACCAACTGGCGGCCACGGTCGTCGAGGTGGTTCGTCGGCTCGTCGAGAAGCAGGATCTCGGGCTTGCGGATCAGCGTCAGCGCGAGCCCCAGCCGGGCCCGCTGGCCGCCGGAGAGCTCGACGGACTTCTGGTCGAGCACCGGGCCATCGGGGCCTTCTCCGGACAGGCCGAGGTAGTCGAGGACGACTTCCGCGTGATGCTCGGCGTTCCAGTCGTCGTGCGCCATGACGTCCGAAAACAGCGTGGAATAGGCCTTCTCCGCGGCTTCCGACGCCGCGGGGGAATCGGCCACGGACATCGCCTCCGCGGCGTCCTCCAGCGCCTGCAGGCGCCGCTTCGACGGCCCGAGCGCCTCGTCGACGAGCATCCGCGCCGTCGACTCGAACGGCGCCTCGAGCTCCTGCGAGCCCAGCACGCGCGTGCCCACGTGCGACACGGTGCCCGACGTCGGCTTGCGACGGCCCGACAGCACCCACAGCAACGTCGACTTGCCCGCGCCGTTGTCCCCGACGAGCCCCAGCACGTCGCCGGCGGAGACGGTCATGTTCACGTCGCGGAGCACCGGCGTGCCCTCGTAGTCGTAGTTGACGGAGTTGGCCACGAGCTGCGTCGCGGATCCGTCGATGAAGGGAAGGGGAGATTCGGCCATTGCGGCGCCTCCTGCATAGCTGGATTGAAGTGGGGGAGGGGAGTGGTCGCGCAGTGCGGTCGCCGTTCGGTTGCTTTACGACGATGGCGTGCGCGACGGGAGGCGTCAGATGTTCATGTGTCCAGCTTACGCGCCTGAGAGTTGGCTGAATAGCGCCGAGTTGGCGTGGCGGGTCCGGAAATGCGAGACCGCCCCGGCGGCGAGATTTTCATCTCGCGACCGGGGCGGTCGTCGTTGAGCGCAGTTGCGTGGCGCTATGCCTTACTTGTCGAGCTCGCCGCGCGTTTCGGCGTTGCGGGCCTCGAGGTCGCGCAGCATCTGGGTGCGCTGGTGGTGATTCTCGTCCTCGATGCGGGCAGCCTCGTCGGCGATGTCCTGCGAGTCGGGGGAGAACCAGCCGCCGCGGCCGGGGGCACCGGCGGCGCCGAGGGCGTTCATCGTCTTCGGGACGTAACCGCCCTGGTACTCCAGCGGGACGGCGTGGCCGTGCTCGTCGACCGGGCCCAGCGGCTGGTGCACCTCGATGAAGGCGCCCGAGGGCAGCTGGTCGATGATGCCGGTCTCGATGCCGTGCTCCAGGACGGCCTGGTCGGAACGCTGCAGACCGATGCAGATGCGGTACGTGACGAAGTACGCGATCGGCGGGAGCAGGATCAGACCGATTCGACCGACCCAGGTCATCGCGTTCAGCGAGATCTGGAAGTGGTAGGCGATCAGGTCGTTGCCGCCCGAGAGGGTCAGCAGGGTGTAGAAGACCAGGGCCATCGCGCCGATGCCGGAACGAACCGGCACGTCGCGCGGACGCTGCAGCAGGTTGTGGTGGGCGTTATCGCCGGTCATCTTGGCCTCGATGAACGGGTAGGCGAACAGCAGCACGACCAGGAGGCCGAGCAGCAGCGCCACCCACACGACGGCCGGGATGGTGTAGGAGCCGATGTAGAGCTCCCACGCCGGCATGACTCGCGCCGCGCCGTCCGTCCACAGCATGTAGATGTCGGGCTGCGAGCCGGCGGAAACCTGCGACGGGTTGTACGGGCCCAGGTTCCAGATCGCGTTGATCTGGAAGGCGCCGGCCAGGAAGGCCATGAAGCCGATGTTGATCAGGCCGAAGGTCAGCGCCTTGACGGCGAAGACCGGCATGATGCGGACGCCGACGACGTTGTTCTCGGTGCGGCCGGCACCCGGGAACTGCGTGTGCTTCTGGTACCAGACCAGGGCCAGGTGAGCGGCGATGAGGCCGAGCAGCAGGGCCGGGATGATCAGCACGTGGGCGATGTACAGGCGCGGGATGATGATGTCGCCCGGGAAATCGCCGTTGAACATCATCCAGTGCATCCAGGTGCCGATCACCGGCAGGCCGATGATGATGGCGGACATGATTCGCAGACCGACGCCCGAGAGCAGGTCGTCCGGGAGCGAGTAGCCCATGAAGCCCTCGGCGATCGAGAGCAGCAGCAGGATGCAGCCGATGACCCAGTTGGCCTCGCGCGGCTTGCGGAACGCACCGGTGAAGAAGATGCGGAACATGTGCGCCATGATCGAGATGGCGAACAGCAGCGCGGCCCAGTGGTGGACCTGGCGGATGAACAGGCCGCCGCGGACCTCGAAGGAGATCTGCAGGGCGGTCTCGTAGGCGCGGGACATTTCCACGCCGTTGAGCGGCGCGTAGGCGCCGTCGTAGATGACCTTCGACATCGACGGATCGAAGAAGAGGGTCAGGTAGACGCCGGACAGCAGCAGAACGACGAAGCTGTACAGCGCGATCTCGCCCAGCATGAAGGACCAGTGCGTGGGGAACACCTTGTTGATCTGGCGGCGGATGCCGGACGACATGGTGTAACGGTCGTCCATGTTGCGCGCCATCAATGCGACGCGGTTATTGCTCTTGCTCATGACTGACGCTCCCAGAAGGCCGGGCCGACGGGCTCAATGAAGTTGCCGTTGGCGTAGAGGAAACCGTCCTCGTCGACATCGATGGGCAGCTCGGGCAGCGCGCGGGCGGCGGGGCCGAAGACCGGCTTGCCGTACTGCAGCGCGTCGAACTGCGACTGGTGGCACGGGCACAGGATTCGGTTGGTCTGGGCCTCGTACAGCGAGGTCGGGCAACCGATGTGCGTGCAGATCTTGGAGTAGGCGAAGTAATCGCCGTAGTGGAACTCCTCCTGGCCGGCGCGCAGCGTGGCGCGGGCGGCGTCCTGCGAACGCAGGCGGATGAGCATGACCGAGTTGCGCGAGCCGTGGATCGAGTGCATGTGCGCCTCGTAGACCTCGGCGTCGGGCGAGTAGCGGTCGCCGTCGTTGACGTCCTCCTCCAGCAGGGGGAAGACGGTCTCCATGGCGCCGGCGGACAGGTCCTCCGGGCGGATGCGGACCAGGCGGGAAACGCCGGTGAAGGAGAAGCCGTGGCTTCCCTCCTCGGCGATGGCGCCGGTGTCGCGGCCCAGGTAGACCTTCTCGCCCTGCTCGACCAGGGTCCAGCCCGTGGTCCAGAGGGTGCCGTCGCCCGTGATGTCCATGTCGTGCTTGGGCTTCCACGGGTTCTTGATCATGCCGCCCAGCGGCAGGATCATGCCGATGCCGGCCAGCACCGCGCCGGCGCCGAGCAGACCCTTGATGGCGGAGCGGCGACCCAGGGTCGACGTCTCCCAGGAGTCGTTCAGCAGGGCGACGATGGTCTTCTGGTCGGTCTCGGACGACGCGCCGTCGTGGCGACGCTGCACCGAGATCTCCTCGGGCACGAAGCGCTTGGTGTACTTCACGGCGCCGACGCCCAGGGCGATGATCGAGCCGCCGATGGTGATGCCGAGCATCGGGGTGTAGAGGGTGTAGATCCACAGGCCCTCGTCACCGTGGCCCTTGTACTCCCAGGGCCAGAACAGGTACACGGCGATGAACGCCAGACCCAGGACGACCGCGAGAACCAGCCAGGCGATGACGCCGGCGGCGGCACGCTTCTCGGCCGGGTCCCCCTTGATGGGGAAGCGCTCCTTGCGGTAGGCGATGGTCACGTCGTCGAGCTCGGTGCCCAGGCGGGCCAGCTCGTCGTTGCTCATCTTCGACAGCTCCTCGGAGCTGTAGTTCTTCTTCACGTTGTCGGTCACTGTCGGGATCCAATCCAGAGTGCGGCCGCCACCAGAGCGACGATGCCGGCAATCCACATGAACAGGCCCTCGGTCACGGGGCCGAGGCCGCCGAGCGGGTAGCCGGACGGGCCGGGCGTCTCCGCCGAGTTCTTGATGTAGGCGATGAGGTCCTTCTTCTCGTCGGCGGTGAGCTGACGATCGGAGAACTTCGGCATGTTCTGCGGACCCGTGAGCATGGCCTGGTACAGCTCCTGCTCATTGGCCGGGTCGAGAATCGGGGCGTACTTGCCGCCGGACAGCGCGCCGCCACGACCGGTGAAGTTGTGGCAGGACGCGCAGTTCAGGCGGAAGAGCTCGGAACCGCGGGCGATGTCGAGGGGATCCATCTTGCCGTTCTCGGCGTCGTAGTTCTTGCCTCGGAGGGACTCCATGGCGATGGAGCCGTCCTCGTCGCGGACGAGGCCGGCGCCGCCTCCGTGCGACTGCACGTAAGCGGCGAGGGCGAGGGTCTGCTCCTCGGAGTAGCGCGGGGTCTTGCGGGCGGCCTGCGCCTCATTGCGGAGCATCGGCATGCGGCCGGAGTGCACCTGGAAGTACACCGCGCCTTCGCCGACGCCGATGAGGGACTTGCCGCGGTCCTTGACGCCCTGGAGGTTTGCGCCGTGGCAGGTGATGCACGCGACGTCGTAAAGCTCCTTGCCCTCCTGGATCAGCGCCGCGTCGTCCTGCTGGGCGGTCGCGACCTGGGCGTCGGGGGTCAGGGCATTGGCCAGGAAGCCCGCGCCGGTCAGGGCGAGGGCGAGCGCCATGACACCGGAAACGGTGCGGCGCATCTTGCGGCGGCCCTTGGCCTTTCGGCCGGCCACCGCGGAGGACGTGCGGTCCTCAGCTGCGGGGTTATGGTTTTCCATCTTTTTCCCTTTGTTGTGCGTGGAAAGTGGATGGCTGTAGTAGGCCGCACCGGGGGTGTCGGCCGTTACGGCCTACTGGATGAAGTAGATGGTGATGAACAGGCCGATCCACACGACGTCGACGAAGTGCCAGTAGTACGAGACCACGATGGCGGCCGTCGCCTGCGCCGGGGTGAACTTCGACTTGAAGGTACGGATCAGCACCACGACGAACGCCAGCACGCCCGCGAGGACGTGAGCGGCGTGGAAGCCGGTGGTGATGAAGAAGACCGAACCGTAGACGGAGTTCTGGATGGTCAATCCGTGGCCGACCAGGGTGAAGTACTCGTAACCCTGGCCGACCAAGAAGATCGCGCCCAGCAGCGTCGAAAGGGAATACCACCTGCGCAGGGCGAACACGTCGCCCCGCTCGGCCGCGAACACGCCCCACTGGGCGGTGAACGAAGACGACACCAGGATCACAGTGATCGCCAGTGCGTACGGGACGTTGAGGTGGCCGGTACCCCAATCCCACGATTCTCCCTGGCCGTTCGCGCGCGATACGAAGTACATCGCGAACATGCCGGCGAAGAACATCAATTCCTGAGACAGGAACACGATCGTCCCGACACTGACCATGTTCGGTCGGTTCAGTGTCGCGGCACGACGTGGTGCTGTCATACCTGTGTTTTCAACTGCGCTCGTCACGTTAGACAGTATGACCTGTTCTTAAGGAAGAGTCACGTTGCAACCCCCGTTTTGGGAAAGTTTTCTGTAAAACCCCAGGTCGATTCTGAAGGTTCCTGAGAGTTACAGTAATTTTTCCCATCGCCGGGAACTTCTCGCGTTGCTTTACGACGGCCCGTCTCTGGCCCCGTTCCCCCGTGCCTCCGTCCATGGCGCGGGACCCACCCCGCGTGGACGGCTGGTGCGGTTCCCGACCATCCCAGGGGGATGGAGTCGGCCGCACCGTGAGCGGTTCCCTGACCCTGGGTCGGAAAGCTCGCTCGGTTAGTGCGCAATCTTAGCCGATGCCCCGGCATCGATGGGTTGTGGGGGCGCGCATACCCCCGGGGATAAAACCCCGGCAGGCGACCAACGCACCGGGGCATCGCGCCCGGCCGCATGTGTCTCGTGCAGCCGGCGATCGCACCCGACCTGTGCGCCAGGCGATCGCAGCCACCCCTTGCGCTCGCCGCGCCCCGGCGGGACGCGGAAGCCAAGTGCGCCGTAATATTCACCAGGCAAGCAGCATTCCGCCGCGGCGGGCCGGGTGCCCGGCCGCGGCACCATCGAACAGAAGGAGCGACGCATGACCCAGCAGACCGTTAACCCGAGCCAGGCCAACTGGCGGCAGGTCCTGGGCCTCATCGGCGCTCGCCGCGAGGTTCCCGCCGAGGGCGTCCGCTTCGCCATGGACCAGATCATGACGGGCCAGGCCGCCGATGCCCAGGTCGCGGCCTTCGCCTTCGGCATCTTCGCCAAGGGCATCACCGCCGCCGAGCTCGACGCGGCGGCCACGGGGATGCTGTCGCATGCCGCCGATGCCGCCGTGCCGGATGCCTCCGGCGCAGTGGACATCGTGGGCACCGGCGGCGACGGCGCTCACACCGTCAACATCTCGACCATGTCGTCGGTCGTCGTGGCCGCGTCCGGCACTCCGGTGCTCAAGCACGGCAACCGCGCCGCATCGTCGAAGTCGGGCGGCGCGGACATGCTCGAGGCGCTCGGCTTCGACATCGCCGACGGCCACGTGACGTCGCCGGCCCACCCGGATTTCTCTCTCCGCTTCCTTTTCGCCGCGACCTACCACCCGGCCATGCGCTACGCCGGCCCCGTCCGCTCGCAGTTGGCCGTGCCCACGCTGTTCAACCTCCTCGGCCCGCTGACCAATCCGGCGCAGCCGGCGGCGAGCCTCATCGGCTGCGCCTTCGAGGACCAGATGGAGACGATGGCCGGGGCGTTCGCCCGCCGCGGACAGCGGGTGCTGGTCGTCCGCGGTTCGGACGGGCTCGACGAAATCACCGTCACCGGCACGACCCGGGTGTTCATCGTCGAGGACGGTACCGTCGTGGAGGACGTCATCGATCCCCGCGATTACGGCATGGAGTTCGCCCCGGCCGATTCCCTGCGCGGCGGCGAGCCGTCGTACAACGCCGAAGTCGCCCGGAAGGTGTGGACCGGCGAGCTGCGCGGTCCGATCCGCGACGCCGTTCTGCTGAACTCGGCGGCCGCGATCGTCGCGTCCCGGGGGCTCGAGGGCGGCGACCTGAAGTCGGCGATGGCCCGGGCGCTGGAGATCGTGACGGAGACCCTGGACTCGGGCCGCTGCGCCGAGATCATGGCGGCGGCCACGGGCCGCTGACGAGCCGTTCGCCGTACGACGTCGTCCCAGGCGTCGGAAGGGCACGGCGCACGATGCGATGGCACGCGGCGCACTCCTTATATAAGGGCGCACCTTGTATAAGGAGTGCGCCGCGTCAGCTTTTGCGGGCGGCCACCGCGGCGGCCGCCCATTCACGCCACCGGCCCGCGCCCGCGGCGGGAGACGTCCACGGCGCGTCGCTCGGTCCGATCCGGACGTCGTCGCGAAGCAACCAGTTGTGCACGACCTGGAGCTCGTGCTGATTCGCGCCGAGGTACGGGCCTTCGCCGGGGATCACCGTTTCGGCGGAGTCCGCGAGCAGCCCGGCGACGTGGGCGGCATTGGCCCCGCGCGGCGAGCGGCCGGCGGCGGCGAGGCGCCCATGGCGGACCACCGCGAGGTTCCACCCTCCGCGGCCATCGGGGAACGCAGCCTGGAGCTGGGGGATCGAGGCCAGCGCACCCAACCGCTGTCGCCGATCGAGGGCGAGGATCAGATCCGCGGTGATGTCCCGGAGGAACGCCGCACGGCGGTAGCGTCCGGCGTCGGCCGCCGCGGAGACGTCGTCGACGAGCCGCGCGATGAGTTCCGCTCCTCCGGCGCGCAGCTCCTCGGCTACTTCCCCGAAATTGCCCGCGTCGAGATCGAGGGTGTCTTTGGTCGCCTGGGCGGCATTGCGGGTGCGGAATGGCCCGATCGCATCCCCACCGCCGGCCACGCGCGACACCTTCGGCCCGCCCTTCTTCGTCGGCGGGTTGAGGTACCACCCTTGGCCCGGTTCCTTGCGCTGCCGGTTGTACGGCGGGCGGGCGGACGCGAGCATCCGGGCCTCGCGCACTTCGGCCTCCATGCCATGGGCGCACTCGGCGACGTCGACGGACTCGGCCAGCATCACCATTTCGACCATGCGGCGGCGCGGATCGGCGCCCGTGAAGTACTGCAGAAGGCGGCGGCGCAGGTTCACCGCCGTACCTATATATAAGGGATCGCCGGATGCGCCCCGGAATACGTAGACGCCCGGGGCATGCGGGGCATCCGCGATGAGCGCCTTCTTCTCGCGCAGTCGGGGATCGACGTCGGGGGAGAAGTGCTCCAGGTCGCCCACGGTCTCGACGGAATGCCCCGCCAGACGCTCGATGAGGTGGTGGAGAACGTCGACGGTCGCCGCCGCATCATCTAGCGCGCGGTGGTTCGGCGTCACTTCGGCGCCGACGTAGCGGGCGAGGTCGCCGAGGCGAAAACTGCCCGTCCGCTTCCGGTCCAGCAACCGGCGCGCGAGCTGCAGGGTGTCGACGACCGCGGGGGCCGGCCAGGCGATGCCCAATTGCCCGCATGACGCGCGGAGGAATCCGATGTCGAACGGGGCATTGTGCGCCACCCACACCGCGCCCGACGCGAATTCCAGGAAGCGGGGGAGCACGGTGCCCAGCTGCGGGGCACCGTCGAGGTCGGCGTCGGTGATCCCCGTCAGCTCGGTGATGAAGCCGGGCAGCCTCATTCCCGGATCGATCAGGGCGCTGAACCGTCCCTCTTCGACGCCGCCGCGGACGCGCACGGCGCCGATTTCGATGATGTGGTCCTCGCCCGCGCGCATCCCCGTGGTTTCGAGGTCGACGACAACGAACGTGGTCTCGCCCAGTCCGAGTTCGTCGGTGCCCGGCCCCGGTTCATCTCCGGAATCGCCGCCATTGCTTTGCGACGACCCGGCGCCGAAGCCGGAAACGGCGTCGGTCAAGGAAAGCTGGAGCGGGTCATCGGCGGTCACCCGACCGATTCTAGGGTGCCGCCCGGATCGGCCGGACCGCGGTTGCCGGTCGCTGTGGCGGATGTGAAAGCTGAGCCGCGAACCGGCCTCGAATCACAAAATGTGACGCGTTTCACATAAGTGTGATTTTAGCACCGTTCACCTTGTCGGGGGCCGTCGCGACGCAGTCCGGGGGCGAGTGTAAAAGGTGCAGGTCTCAGCCCGTTATCGCGGAGTGGCACTATGGATCGACGGAAAAACGGGGTTTCATAACGGGCGGGTAACGGATTGGGGTTCATGGCGGTAACGAACCGATTTCGATTCGGACTTGGCGCGTTGGCTGGACAAGAGCCGTTCCCATTTCGTAACCTTGCCGAGACATTGAAGCGGGGCCCTCCCAGAGGTGCCGCTCATGGCAGGAAACCAAAGCCTAATCGGCGCCCGCGAGGGCGACGAACCGGGGACCCACTCCTTTCGTTGGGGTGAATCCCACCGGCGAGAGCCGGAGGGTAGGGAGATCTTCCTTTTCTCCCGAACCCGTCAGCTAACCCGGTCGGCACCAAATGGAAGAGAACACGGAGTTTTTCATCATGGGTAAGCACCAGCGCCGTTCCAACATCGCCCGCAACGCCGCCGCCTTCGGCGCCACCGTCGCCGGCATCACCGCCCTCGCCGCGCCGACCGCGTCGGCCGCCCCGATCAACATTCCGGGTGTCGGTTCCTTCGACGTCCCGGATGTCCAGAACATCCAGAACATCGAGGGTATCGCCGGTGCCATCCCGGGCGCCGACGCGATCGTCAACCCCTCCGCCGCCGCTCCGGCCATCTCCACCGGCCAGAAGATCGTCGACGCCGCGCGCTCGCAGATCGGCACCCCGTACGTGTGGGGCGGCACCCAGCCCGGCGGCTTCGACTGCTCCGGTCTGACCTCCTGGTCCTACTCGCAGGTCGGCAAGTCCATCCCGCGCACCTCGCAGGCCCAGGCCAACGGCGGCCAGTCGGTCGGCATGGGCGGCAAGCAGCTCGGCGACATCATCGTCTTCTACCCGGGCGCCACCCACGTGGGCATCTTCTCCGGCGGCAACAACGTCATCCACGCGCCGCAGTCCGGCCAGAACGTCCACGAGACCAGCATCGACTACATGCCGGTCCACTCCGTCGTCCGCTTCTAAGCGAATTCGACTCCTGCCTTGATGGGCGGGGCCACGGGATTTTTCCCGGGCCCCGCCTCATGGCTTTTCCGGGGTGCATTTCCCGGGTGCTTTTCCGGGGGTCGTGCGGGTGGGGCGCCCCGGGTTTTCCAGTCACGGGGGCCACTTCAGGCAACACGTTTCACTCCCGGTGCAGATGTCCGGGAAATCACGCCGAAGTGATTCGACCGGCATCGAAACCGTTGTTAAAGTTACGCGGAATGACCCGTTGACCGGGGACTTGCCGATGCGCCGGCGACCATCGCCCGCGCATCCCGTTTCGAAAGGCCATCCCGCACCGTGCGCCACCGCAGGAACCATCTCCGCCGCCTGATCGCCTCCACCTCCGTGGTCGCGTGTCTGGCCGCCCCCGTCGCCATCGCCCCGTCCGCGATGTCCCAGGAACTCACCGCCGACGGCATCATCGCCGATCTGGAGGAGCTGTCCCGGGAAGCCGAGGAAAACTCCCAGGACGTCATGCGCCTCGACGGCGACGTCGCAAAGCAAGAGGAACTGGTCCGGAAGCTGCAGGGCGAGGTCCAGGAAGCGACCCGTTCGGCCGAGGCGGCGCGCGGCGAGGTCGACCGGCACCGCGACGAGATTTCGCAGTTCGCGCGCCAGCGCATGCGCGGCGACGTCGTGGACCCGATCACCGCGGTCATCGGCTCCAACGACGCGCAGGATGCGCTGGACCGTTCGTCGTACGTCTCGCAGATGTCGCGCGAGAAGGAGGGCACGCTCTCGGCGGTGTCGAAGCGCCAGCGCGAGGCCGCCGATCGCTTCGCGCGCGCTGCGTCGGCGAAGGCCGTCGCCGGCGTGCAGCTGGGCGCGCTGGAGAAGAAGCGCGGCGAGCTGGAGAAGAAGACCGGCGAACTCGAGCACCGCACGCAGGAGGTCCGTGACCGCGTCGATTCCCTGTCGCCCGTGGAGCTCGCCGCCTGGCGCGCCAAGGACAACCCGATCACCGAGGGCCTGGGCCAGCTGCTCGGCTCGTCCGGGGCCGTCGACGCCGCGATGACCAAGGTCGGCTCCCCGTACTCCTGGGGCGCGGCCGGGCCGGACGCCTTCGACTGCTCGGGTCTGATGTACTGGGCCTACCAGCAGCTGGGCAAGTCCATTCCGCGCACGTCGCAGGCGCAGCTGGCCGGCGGCACCCCGGTGTCGCGCGATCAGCTGCAGCCGGGCGACCTGATCGGCTTCTACGAGGGCATCACGCACGTGGGCATGTACGTGGGCAACGGCATGATCATCCACGCCTCCACCTACGGGGTGCCGGTGCAGGTCGTGCCCATCGAGCAGGGCGGCCCCTACATGGGCGCCGTCCGCTACTGACGGTGTCGGCCGCGGCCGGCATCGCGGGGCCATGACCGTTCCGGGGCAGGGGAGCGCGCGCAGGCTTGACGACGGCCCGCGTGGCGCGCACGGCCGCGTTCTGTTGATCACCAACGATTTCCCGCCCCGCCAGGGCGGCATCGAATCGTATCTGCGGGATTTTTTGGGCACGCTCGACCCCGAGTCGGTGTCGGT
>DHCFI07803__coassemble_1245_pt1 | contig 30830 bp, 28 predicted proteins | sample DHCFI07803__metabat2_low_PE_024 | metagenome-assembled genome bin DHCFI07803 | reverse complement strand
GAGAAGTTGCCGGCCATCTGGAAGAAGGTGTTGTGGCGGGTGGTGATGCCCACCTCCTCGATGTCGAGGGTGCGCACGCACTTCTGGATGGAGGTGGCGGTGGCGAACTCCGGGGTCTGGTGGCCCAGGAAGTACGGCTTGAAGGGGACCATGCCCGCGTTGACGAACAGCAGGTTCGGGTCGTCGAGGACCAGCGAGGCGCTGGGGACCTCGGTGTGCCCCGCGTTCACGAAATGGTCGATGAAACGCTTCCGGATCTCATGGGTCTGCACGGAGTCGGGTCCCTCTTTCGCGACGTTCGGTGATTGCCGCGCGATTGCGGCGATAGCCGTGCCAGCATACCCCCTTGCCCGGGCTACTTCGGTGTCGGGCCGCCGCGTTTGCCGCGGGCGATTCCCCGCACGATCCCGCGCAGGGTGGCCAGGTGCTCGCGCATGGCGCGTTCCCGGCCGTGGGTGCCCGGACGGTAGTACTCGGCGTCGGCGAGCGGGTCCGGGGCGTACTGCTGCTTGACGACGCCCTTCGGGTCGTCGTGCGGGTACGCGTAGTCCACGGCGTTGCCCAGGGCCTTGGCGCCGCTGTAGTGGCCGTCGCGCAGGTGCGGCGGGACGGCGCCGTACTTTCCGGCGCGGACGTCCTTGAGCGCGGCGTCGATGCCGGTGATGACGGAATTCGACTTCGGGGCGGTGGCCAGGTGGATGACCGCCTGCGCCAAGGGCAGGCGCCCCTCGGGCAGGCCGATGAGCTGCACGGCCTCGGCGGCGGCGACGGCGACCTGCAGCGACGAGGGGTCGGCCATGCCGATGTCCTCGCTGGCCAGGATGATGATGCGGCGGGCGATGAACCGCGGGTCCTCGCCGCCCTCGATCATCCGGGCCAGGTAATGCAGCGCCGCGTCGACGTCGGATCCGCGCACCGACTTGATGAATGCGCTGGTGACGTCGTAATGCTGATCGCCGTCGCGGTCGTAGCGGACCACCGCGCGATTGACGGAGGCCTGCACCGTCGCCTCGTCGAGCACGCCCCCGTCGGGCACGGCCTCGGCGGCGGCCTCCAGGTACGTCAGCGAGCGGCGGGCGTCTCCCCCGGCCAACGCGACGAGCTGGTGCAGCGCGTCCTCGGCGATGGTCACCCTCCCGTTCAACCCGCGCTCGTCCGATGCCGCACGGCGGATGACTTCGGCGACGTCGTCGTCGGAAAGCGGCTCCAGCTGGAGCAGAAGGGACCGGCTCAGCAACGGGGAGACCACCGAGAAACTCGGGTTTTCCGTCGTCGCCGCCACCAGCAGCACGGTGCGGTTCTCCACCGCGCCGAGCAGGGCGTCCTGCTGGGTCTTGGAGAAGCGGTGGACCTCGTCGATGAAAAGCACCGTCTGCACGCCCTCGCGCACCAGGTGCTTGCGCGCCCGTTCGATGACGGCGCGCACTTCCTTCACGCCGGCGTTGAGGGCCGACAGCGCCTCGAACCGGCGGCCCGTGGACGTGGAAATCAGGCTGGCCAGCGTGGTCTTGCCCGTGCCGGGCGGCCCGAACAGGATGACGGAGGTGTCTCCCCCGCCGTCGACGAGCCGGCGCAGCGGCGCGCCCTCGCCGAGCAAATGCTTCTGCCCGACGACCTCGTCGAGGGTGCGCGGCCGCATCTTCACCGCCAGCGGCGCATGCGAGCCCGGATGGAAGTAGGCCCCGGCGTCGGCTCCGTCGCCCGATGTGCCCGATGCACCCGATGTGCCCGACCCCGGCACTCCGGAGAAGGGGTCGTCGAAAAGCCCCGGTTCACCCGCCATGTGGCGCCCCGCTTACCCGGACACCAGGGCGACCACCGCGCGGGCGAAGTCCCCGACCTCGCCGGAACGGGGGTCCTCGCAGCCGCCGGCGAAGATCTCCAGCGCACGCGCCGTGCCCAGCAGATCGCGCCGTTCCATCACGCCACCGCCGATGCCGGCGGAAGCCTCGCGCTCCGCGGGCTCGACGGCCCCGGCGGTCAGCGCCTCCTGCGGCGAGCCGTAATGCAGGATGGTGACGGTGATCAGCGTCCACCCGAGCAGCGCCGTCATCAGACGGGTGCGCAGGTGCTGGTCGCCGACGACGCCCGGCCACAGCGGCCGGACCTCCTCCGCCCACGAGCGAACGAAGGCCTCGGTCTCCTCGGGGCTCGGCGGCCCGGTGAACACGTGCAGCGGGAAGCCCGCGATGACGCTGGCGACGTCGAACGTGGCGTCGCGGAAACCCGCCCACTCGTAGTCGAGGAACGCCACGCGGTTGGCCATCATGATGTTGTCCGGGGCCAGGTCGAAGGGCGTGAACGCCCGGTGGTGGCCCGAGGAGATCCGGCGCGCGGCTTCCGCGGCGAGACCGCGGACGCCGTCGGTCACGGTCAGGCCGGCGGCCTCGATGCGGCCCATGCCGGACTCGATGGCCCGGACGATGCCGCGATCGCGCTCGCCGGAGACGTCCTCGTCGCCGCGGTGGCGGGCCCACATGCGCGACAACAGCGTGTTGAACCCGTCCTCGCGCTCCGCGGTGCCCGCGTGCATGCGGCCCAGCGCCGCCCCGAGCGAGCGCAGCGCCCGCAGCCGCGCGTCGGAATCGCCGCCGTCCAGGACATCGGCCAAGGTCGGCGCGTCGCCCGCGTCGGAAATGACGATGATCCTCTTGGCCACGTCATGCGCCAACAACTCCGGGCCCGGGCGCACGTCCTCCGGCAGCGACGTGGCGAACTGGTACGCCACGATCTCGCGCAGCAGCGCCGGATCCGCACCCGCCGCCGACGACTCCGGCAGCCGCTTGACCACCAGGGACCGCACCGGCAGGAACGGATTCGGTGACACCCGCAGACGCAGCACCATCGCACGGCTTGAACCGCCCAGATCCTCTGGGTCGGTCAGCTCCGGGCGGCCGCCGAAGCGCGACGCCAGCAGCTCTCCGGCCGTCGCGATGACATCGGCGACGTCGTGCTCGTTGCTCGGGTTGTCGAGGGAATCCATGATCTCCTTGGGCTCGCGCCCCTCATCGTGCTGCGGTGGCGGCTGCGGCTGCGGCCGCCACCTGGCCGGACTACTTGCCCGGCTTGGTTGCCCGGACTACTTCGCCTGCTCGGCGTCCGGGTTCTTCTGCTTGGACTTGTCCGCCTTCGGCTTGAAGTCGATGCCCGACTCCTTGCGCTGCTGGGCGGTCACCGGCGCCGGGGCGTCGGTCAGCGGATCGACGCCGCCGCCGGACTTGGGGAAGGCGATGGTCTCGCGGATGGAATCGACGCCGGCGAGCAGCGAGACGATGCGGTCCCAGCCGAACGCGATGCCGCCGTGCGGCGGGGCGCCGAAGGCGAAGGCGTCGAGCAGGAAGCCGAACTTCTCGTGGGCCTCCTCGTCGGAGATGCCCATGACCTCGAACACGCGCTTCTGCACGTCCTGGCGGTGGATTCGGATGGAACCGCCGCCGATCTCGTTGCCGTTGCAGACGATGTCGTACGCGTAGGCCAGCGCCTCGCCCGGCTCCTTGTCGAAGGTGTCCAGGTGCTCCGGCTTCGGCGACGTGAACGCGTGGTGCACGGCGGTCCAGGCGGAGTGGCCCAGGGCGACGTCGCCCGAGGCCTTGGCGTCGGCGGCCGGCTCGAACATCGGCGCGTCGACGACCCAGGTGAAGGCCCAGTCGCCGTCCTTGATCAGGCCCAGCTTCTCGGCGATGGCACCGCGGGCGGCGCCGAGCAGGGCGCGGGCGGACTTGGTCTCGCCGGCGGCGAAGAAGATGCAGTCGCCCGGCTTGGCGCCGACGTGGGCGGCGATGCCCTCGCGCTCGGCGTCGGTGATGTTCTTGGCCACCGGGCCGGCCAGCTCGCCGTCTTCGCCGACGAGGATGTACGCCAGGCCCTTGGCGCCGCGCTGCTTGGCCCACTCCTGCCACGCGTCGAGCTGGCGGCGCGGCTGCGAGGCCCCGCCCTCCATGACGACGGCGCCGACGTACTCGTTCTTGAACACGCGGAAGGTGGTGTCCTTGAAGAACTCGGTGCACTCGGTCAGCTGGATGTCGAAGCGCAGGTCCGGCTTGTCGGAGCCGTACTTCTCCATGGCCTCGCGGTAGGTCATGCGCGGGATCGGGGTGGTGATCTCGTAGCCGCCCTCGCGCCAGATGGCCTTCAGGATCTCCTCGGCCAGGGCGATGACATCGTCCTGCTCGACGAAGCTCATCTCGACGTCGAGCTGCGTGAACTCCGGCTGGCGGTCGGCGCGGAAATCCTCGTCGCGGTAGCAGCGGGCGATCTGGTAGTAGCGCTCCATGCCGCCGACCATCAGCAGCTGCTTGAACAGCTGCGGCGACTGCGGCAGGGCGTAGAAGGAACCGGGCTTCAGGCGGGCCGGCACCAGGAAGTCGCGGGCGCCCTCCGGGGTCGAGCGCGTCAGCGTCGGCGTCTCGATCTCGGTGAAGTCGTTCGAATCCAGCACGGCGCGGGCGGCTCGGTTCATCGCGGCGCGCAGGCGCATGATCTTCGCCGGGCCCTCGCGGCGCAGATCCAGGTAGCGGTACTTCAGGCGGGTCTCCTCGCCGACCTCGTTGGCGCTGGACGCGTCGTCGAGCTGGAACGGCAGCGCCGCCGACTCGTTGAGGATCTCGAGCTCGGTGACGTTGAGCTCGATGTCGCCCGACGCCAGGTTCGGGTTCTCCGAACCCTCCGGGCGCTTTTCGACGACGCCGGTCACCCGCACGCAGTACTCGCTGCGCAGATGGTGCGCCCGCTCGGCGACCTCGCTCTCGCGGAAAACGACCTGGGCGAGACCCGAACGGTCGCGCAGGTCGATGAAGATGACGCCACCGTGGTCGCGGCGGCGGGCCACCCAACCCGTGAGGGTGACGGACTGTCCGGCCTGGTCGGCGCGGAGCTCGCCGGCGAGATGCGTACGCAGCACTATTGGGGTCCTTCCAATGCTTTGCCTGAAATGAATGCTTGAAATGATTGCTCGATCATCGTCGCCCTCTCGGGCGCGTCGTAGGCAGTCTACCCGCCGCGCCGGATCGGCTCGGGGGCCGGGCCGTCGCAAAGCGGAGGTGGCCGAAGGCGCATGCACCGGAACTCCGTGAGCGCCGGTCAATCCGGAGTGATGCTCGTCTCGTGTCGGGCTCCCGCCGCGGCGTTCCTGCTGGCATACTCGGTGCATGACGTTCCGTTCAGATTTCCGAAAGAGCGGCGACCGCGCGCGCCGCGGTGGCGGCGGTGGCCGAGGCGGCATCGCCGTCGGCGGTGGCATCGGCGGCCTGCTGATGGTCGGCCTGTTCCTTCTCCTGGGCGGCGACCCCTCGCAGCTCCAGCAGCCGTCCCAGCAGGGTGGCGGCCAGCGGCAGACGCAGCAGGGCATGGACCACTGCCAGACCGGCGAGGACGCCAACAACAACGTCGACTGCCGCATCGAGTTCACCGGCATCTCCGTCGACCGGGTGTGGGAGGAGCAGCTGCCCGCCCAGGCCGGCATCGCCTACCAGGCGCCGGGCATCGAGATCTTCTCCGGATCGACGCAGTCCGGCTGCGGTTACGCCTCGGCATCGACCGGCCCGTTCTACTGCCCGGCCGACGAGTACTCCTACTACGACGTGTCCTTCTTCGATCAGCTGGAGCGCATGGGCGGCGGCGACGGTCCGCTGGCCCAGCAGTACGTGGTGGCCCACGAGTTCGCCCACCACATCCAGAAGCTCGAGGGCACGCTCGGCCGGTCCAACTACAACGACCCCGGCCCGGATTCCGATGCCGTCAAGGTCGAGCTGCAGGCCGATTGCTACGCCGGAATCTGGGCGCACTTCGCGGACAAGGGACCCGACGCCATCATCGAGCCGCTGACGGACCAGCAGGTCGCCGACGCCCTCCAGACCGCCCGCGCCATCGGCGACGACACCATCCAGGGCCACTCGGGCGGCGAGATCCGCCCCGACCTGTGGACGCACGGCTCCGCCGAACAGCGCGCCGACGCCTTCCTGACCGGCTACAAGACCGGCAAGATGGCCCAGTGCGACACCCTCGAGCGCGGGGTGTACAGCTAGTACCCCGCCTGGATCAGCGCGATGAGGCCCCAGACCGCACCGATCGCCAGGGCGATGATCGACGCGACGAGGACCACGAGCAGAACCACCGCCCCGATCAAGTAGCGTTTCGACGACTTCGCCGCACCGGCGGGGTCGTCGAGTGCTTTCACCATCAGCCGCTCGTTGCGGATGTTGGCTCGGAAGAAGAAGTCGAAGGCGTCCCCGATCAGCGGGATCGCGCCGATGGTCATGTCCAGCAGCAGATTGAACGCCATGCGCAGCAGAATGACGAACGGCACGCGGTAACGGATGCCGTCGATGACCAGCCCGGCCGTGGCCACCGCGCCCGCCGCATCGCCGACGCCGGGGATGATGCCGACGAGCGGGTCCAGCCCGACCCGCCGCTTCGTGCCCGGGATGGTGAACAGGTCATCCATCACGTGGGCGATCGCCCGCGAGGTGCGATTGAGGGACCGCGGGGCGGCGCCGGCGCCGCCGGCGGCATCGCCGGCATCGCCGGAATCGGGGTGACGGGACTGCGGACCACGGGAGCCGGGGCCGCGGGAGTCTGTATCACGAGCTTCCGAGCTGCGGGAGTGACGGTGATTGGCGTTCATGTTCACCAGCGTAGGCGCCGGTAGCGTGGATGCCATGACCGACGCCATGAACAACGATTCGACCGATGCCGTGACCGACCCATCCCCCGGCGGCAACGCCACCGCTTTCCTCGGCGCCTTCAACGACATCGAGGCTCATCTGCGCCGCGATCTGCGGGCGAAGCCGTCCGATGGGTTCAAGTGGATGGTCAACCTCAGCCACCGCAAGCATCGGCTTTCCGACGCCCAGCGTTCCGCGCTCATGGCCTTCTCCGACCTTCGCAACGCCATCAGCCACGGCGAGTACCGCAATGGCCGGCCCATCGCGGACCCGCTGCCGGAGACCGTCGCCGACGCCGAACGGCTGGCCCGTAATCTCATCGACCCGCCGACGGTGCTCGGGGTGCTCCCCGACCGGAAGCCCGTCACGGTGACGCCGGAGGATTCGGTGGAGAAGGTCTTCGCCGTGCTCGCCGAGTCGACCTATTCGCAGTTCCCCGTCTACGCGGGTGGCGTCGAGCGGGGCCGCTGCACCGCCTTGCTGACGACGGATGCCGTGGCCATCTGGGTCGCCCACGACTACGGCGACGACGGACGACTCGAGGCCAAGACCGTCGCCGACGTGCTCGAATGGGCCGGCTCCCGCGACATGCCCTACTTCATGCCACGCACGGTGACCGTGCAGGACGCCGTGACCGCGCTGACGATCCCGGGCGACGACGGTTTGGTGCCGCGGGCGCTGATCATCACCGAGCACGGCCGCCCCGACCAGAAACCGCTGCGCGTCGTCGGCGGCGCCGACCTGCCGACCCTCTGGGCCGAAGTGCAGCTCGGCTCCTACTAGGTCCGACCGGGATCAGCGCCGCTCACAGCATCGAGCCGAACGGCGGCACGTCCGGGTACTTTTCCAGCTTCTCCTTCATGGTCAGTTTCGCGTCGGGGTGCGTGGCATCGGGGCCGTAGAGGTCGTCGTACATGTCCATGGCGGCATCCAGTTCGGTTTCGCGCCGGGCCAAGGCTTCTTCCGTGATGCGCCGGGCCTCCTCCTCGGCCGCCTCCCGCCTTTCGTTGAATTCCCGGAGCACCGCCGTCTTGCGCGTCAACCGTGCATCGAACGTCTGGCGGCCGAACCCCGCCAATGGCCCGTCCGGCATCGTGGTGAACGTGTGCTCCCCGTCGCGGCTGGTCCACACTTCCGTCCCGTCGGGAAACGCGGTCACGTCCCACAGCTTCGACGTCTTCAGATTATGGTGGCGCCGGCACAACTTGTGCAGGTTCGGGGTGCTGGTCGGGCCTCCCGCGCTCGGATCTTCCTTGTCGAAGTTCATCACGTGGTCCGAATCGTCCTGGTGCGCCGGCCGGCAGCAACCGGGGAAACGGCACACCCCATCGCGTCCTTCGATGAACGCATCCATGGCCTCCGTGGGCACGTACCCGTCGGTGCTGCCGTTGGACGACATGCGCACGTGCGTGGCGCGCTTCGTCCATTCCTCCGTGGCCAGGCCGGACAACCACCCCGGACCCGACATCCACGCGCGCCCGCCGTCGATCGCCCGGTAGACGTTGAACACCACCTGCACCCGGGTCTTCGAACGGATCAGGTGCATCAGCGCTTCGGTCCGCGAGCACCCGTGGGCACGGGCGATGGCGTCGAGGCCGTCGAGGAACTCCCGGCCCTCGTCCGCGCGCAGAGTGGCCCTGAAACTGGTGTGGGTCGGCGAGCGATCGTCGACGTTGAACTGCCGATCCTCGGCGGGATCCGGCGGCTCGGAGTCGTCCGGCGGATCCTTCGGCCGGACCTCCGGCTGGAGGACCTCGACGATGTGGCACAACTGCCTCGACAACGATTGCCACCCGACCAGCGCCTGCCGCGGCCTCTTCGGCGCCAGGTACCGCAGAAGGCGGTCGCAGAACGCGTCGAGATGATCATCGGCCAGGCAGTACACGGCGGTGGCGACTGCCTTCATGTGCGACATCGGCAGGAACGGCCGCTCCTCCAGCAGCTCCGCCAATCTCGGCAGACGTTCCAGGGCGATGCCCAGATCGCAGTAAGCGAAACCCTCGTTGCGGGTGATGCCCAACCGCGGATGCAAGGTGGCCAAGTGGTGCTCGACGTCGGCCATGGACTCGGGGCACGCCGCTTCGGCGATGACCAGATCGCGCGCATTGCGCTCCAACCCGGCCGCGCACAGCGGATCGCCCCGGTCCTCGTGGGCATAGCGGATGTCGGGAAACTCGAAGTGACGGCCATCGTCCTGGCCATCGGGTGGATCGTCGTCACGGTGGTGGGTGCCGGTGCAGTCAGTGTGCGCCATGGTCGGTCCCGGATTTGCTCGATCGAATGAAGGTTCACAAGAGCTTGTCGACGGACTCCCCCGGACCCCATCGCCGCGGGAGGCGACGGCTGCCAAACTCCCCCGCCGTCACCACCGATGATACCCCGCATCGAATGAGCGTGCGACCCGAGCTGAATTGCCCACGGCAGTAATCGATGTGGACGTACTCATGTGCGAACCGCCGACGACGCCCCCACGTCCACACCCGTCGGCGCCACCCGCAAAAGGGCCGAACGAGGATGCGCGGGCCGTCGCAAAGCAAGAACGCGGAACGCGACGCGCCGAACCCGCCTCTTGCACGATCGCCCCGCAAGCGTTATTGTTGACGTATCACCAAAGTGGGACGGGAAGATCCCCGGCCCCGGAACAAGGAGCGAGCAACAATGCAGTTCGGCATCTTCACCATCGGCGACGTCACCACCGACCCGACCAACGGCACCACCCCCACCGAGCACGAGCGCATCGACGCCATGACCCAGATGGCGCTGAAGGCCGAGGAAGTCGGCCTCGACGTCTTCGCGACCGGCGAGCACCACAACCCGCCGTTCGTGCCCTCCTCCCCGACGACCCACCTGGGCTACATCGCGGCGAAGACCGAGAAGCTGCAGCTGTCGACGGCCACCACGCTGATCACCACCAACGACCCGGTGAAGATCGCCGAGGACTTCGCCTTCCTGCAGCATCTGGCCGGCGGCCGCGTCGACCTCATGATGGGCCGCGGCAACACCGGCCCGGTCTACCCGTGGTTCGGCAAGGACATCCGCCAGGGCATCCCGCTGGCCGTGGAGAACTACCACCTGCTGCGCCGCCTGTGGCGCGAGCGCCCCGTCAACTGGTCCGGCGAGTTCCGCACCCCGCTGCAGGGATACGTGTCCACCCCGTGGCCGCTGGACGACACCCCGCCGTTCGTCTGGCACGGCTCGATCCGCTCCGTGCAGATCGCAGAGCAGGCCGCGTTTTACGGCGACGGCTTCTTCCACAACAACATCTTCTGGAACAAGGAGCACACGGCGAAAATGGTGGGCATCTACCGCCGCCGCTTCGAGCAGTACGGCCACGGCCAGGCCGACCAGGCGATCGTGGGCCTCGGCGGCCAGGTCTTCATCGGCGACACCGAGGAAAAGGCGAAGAAGTTCTTCCGCCCCTACTTCGACAACGCCCCGGTCTACGGCCACGGCCCGACGCTGGAGGAGTTCACCGAGATGACGCCGCTGACCGTCGGCACCGTCGAGCAGGTCGTCGAGCGCACCATGCAGTTCGCCGATTGGGTCGGCGATTACCAGCGCCAGCTGTTCCTCATGGACCACGCGGGCCTGCCGCTGGAGGTCGTCCTCGAGCAGATCGAGATCCTGGGCAAGGAGGTCGTCCCGGAGGTCCGCCGCCGCATGGAGGCCCGCCGCCCGGAGCACGTGCCCTCCGACCCGCCGACCCACGCCACCCTCAAGCTCGACCGCGACCACCCGCACCACAAGGTGCAGCCGGGCCGCGTCGAGGACAAGTAGAACGGGAAAGGAGCGCCCGATGCGCACCATCGCAGTCATCACGGCCGGTTTGTCGACTCCGTCGTCGACGCGGCAGCTGGCCGACATGCTTTCCGACGCCACCGTCGCCGCCATCACGGCCCGCGGCGAGTCGGCGGAGGTGAAGGTCATCGAGGTCCGCGACCTCGCCCGCGATCTGGCCGACGCGTTCACGGTCGGCGGCCTGTCCTCGCAGCGCCTGGACGAGGCGCGGCGCACCGTCGCCTCGGCGGACGCGGTCATCGCGGTCACGCCGGTGTTCAAGGCCTCGTATTCGGGCCTGTTCAAGATGTTCGTCGATTCGCTTGACGACGACGCGCTGCGGTCCGTGCCCATCGTCCTCGGCGCGACCGCCGGCACGGCCCGCCACTCGTTGGCGGTCGACCACGCGTTGCGCCCGCTGTTTTCCTACATGGGCGCCATGGTCGCGCCGACCGGCGTGTTCGCCGCCACCGACGATTTCGGCGCGGCGACGTTCACGGAGGGTACCGCTCCCCTGACCTCGCGCGTCTCCCGCGCCGCCGGCGAGCTGGCCGATCTGGTGCTGGCGCAGGGCGTCGGCGGTCTGGCGGCCGGTTCGACGCGCCGCTCGGGGTCGGGCGTGGAGGAGCCGTCGGGGCCGTCGTTCGGCGACCTGCTCAAGGGGCACCTGGGCTAGATTCGGGGCCATGCGAATCATCCCGAACATCTGGTTCGACGGCACCGCCCTCGAGGCCGCCGAGTTCTACGCAGGCGTCTTCCGGGAGGCGGCGGTCACGAAGATCGTCACCTACCCCGAAGACGGCCTGCCCGACTTCCAGGCCCACATGGCGGGCAGGCCGCTGACCGTGGACGTCGAGATCCATGGTCGGCGGCTTTCGCTGATCAACGCCGGCCCGGAGTTCCGGCCCAACCACTCCATCAGCTTCCTGCTCAACTTCGATCCGTCGCAGTACGACGGCGGCGTCGACGAGGCCATCGTCTACCTCGATTCCGTCCACGACGCGCTGGTAGACGGCGGCGGCGGCGTGATGATGGAGCTCGGCGAGTACCCCCACAGCGCTCGCTACGCCTGGATCCGGGATCGCTTCGGCGTGACGTGGCAGCTCATGCTCACGAATCCGTCGGGCGAGGATCGCCCGTTCCTGACGCCGTCGTTCATGTTCGGCGGAGCGAACCAGGACAAGGCCCGGGAGGCCACGGATTTCTGGATCTCGGTCATCGACGCCTCCGCCAGCGGCGCCCTCGTCGAATACGACCATGGCGCCGTGATGTTCACCGACTTCCGGCTCGCCGACGAGTGGTTCGCCGCCATGGATTCGGCGGTGCCGCAGGACACGACGTTCAACGAGGGCATCTCCCTGCTCGTCGAAGCCGAGCCCGGCGCCGAACTCGATCGCCTGTGGAATGAACTCTCTTCCGATCCTGCCGCCGAGCAATGCGGCTGGTGCAAGGACCGGTTCGGGGTGTCGTGGCAGGTCGTCCCGGAGAACATGGACGAGCTCATGACACGCCCCGGCGCCTACGGCACGCTGATGGGCATGAAGAAGATCGAGGCGGAAGAGTTCTGACCATGCTCCCCGACGACTCCTTCCTCGCGGCCACGGAGATCATCGACGCCGATGATCCCGCCGTGGCGGCGTTGGCCGCCGAGCTACGCGCCGACACCCCGGACGCCACCATCGCCGCGACGTTCGCCCATGTCCGCGACCGCATCGCGCACGTCGATGATGACGCCTCCGCGACGGACGCCGTCACCGGAACAATTGCAGTCTCAGCCTCCGAGACGCTCGCTGCGGGAGTCGGCCACTGCTTCTCCCAGTCGCACCTGTTGGCGGCGCTGCTGCGGGCCAACGGCATCCCCGCCGGGCTGCGCTACCAGGAGGTCGACGGGCCCGCGGGTGCCCCGGTCCTCCACGGCATCGTTTCCGTCTGGGCCCCCTACCTCTCCGCGACGGGCGGCTGGCTGCTGCTCGATCCCCGCTACCCCGCCGGCGATGCCCGACACTCGGGCCACGAGTGGCAGACCCGATCCCTGCAGCCGCCGTTCGAGCGCAACCTCCCGGAAATCCACCCCGACCCCTCGCCGGCGGTCGTCGCCGCGCTGCGCTCCGGCGGACCATTGCCCACGCAACCGTAACGCCGCCGAAACGGCCGCTTTGTACTGTGGGCCGCATGACCATCAGCGTCGTCGATCTGTTCAGCATCGGCATAGGCCCGTCCTCGTCGCACACCGTCGGCCCGATGCGCGCGGCCACCGCGTTCATGCGGGGGCTGGCCGACGCCGCCCCACCCGACCTCGTGCACGTGGAGCTGCGCGGTTCACTGGCGGCGACCGGGCGGGGCCACGGCACGGATCGGGCGGTGGTCCTCGGGCTGGCCGGGCACGAGCCGGCGACGGTCTCGCAGCACGCCGAACCGCTGCCCGGCGCCGACGTCCCCACCGAGGGAATCGCCTCCGGGCCGGTCGGTGACGTGGCCTACCGGATCACCTTCGACACCTCGGAAATTGCGGGGCACCCCAATGGGATGATCTTCACCGCCCACACCGGTGGCGAGGCGTTCACGCAGGAGTGGTTCTCCGTCGGCGGCGGCTTCGTCCTGTCCGGCGAAGACATGGCGGCGCTGCGGGGAGGCGACGGTGCGGGGGAACTCGGCGCGGGCGTCACCACCACCGGCCGCGGTGGAGACGTGCCCCACCCCTTCACCACCGGCGACGAACTGCTGGCGCAATGCCGCGACCACGGGCTCGACATCTCCGACGTGATGGCCGCCAATGAGGCCGCGCTGCATGGCGGGACGGTGGGCGTCGCCAGGCATCTCGATGCCGTGTGGCGCACCATGCGCGAGTGCATGGACAACGGGATTGACGCGGCCGACGTCAACGGCGGCATCCTGCCCGGCGGCCTCGGGGTGCGGCGGCGCGCCCCGGACCTGCACAGGCAGCTCACCGAGATCCGCTCCGACGACGGCGAGGGCACCCACGCCGACGCGCTGTCGGCGATGGAATGGGTGAATCTGTGGGCGCTGGCGGTCAATGAAGAGAATGCCGCCGGCGGACGCGTGGTCACGGCGCCGACCAACGGTGCGGCGGGGATCATCCCGGCGGTGATGCGCTACGCGCTCGACCACGTCGTCGGGTTCACGCCCGAAGCCGCCCGGCGGTTCCTGCTCGCGGCCGGCGCGATCGGCATCGTGGTCAAGGAGAACGCCTCGATCTCCGGGGCCGAAGTCGGCTGCCAGGGCGAGGTCGGGTCGGCGGCGGCGATGGCCGCGGCCGGTCTGTGCGAGGTCATGGGCGGCGAGCCCCGTCAGGTGGAGAATGCCGCCGAAATCGCCCTCGAACACAATCTTGGGCTGACGTGCGATCCGGTCGGGGGCCTGGTGCAGATCCCCTGCATCGAGCGCAACGCCGTCGCAGCGGTGCAGGCCATCAACGCCGCGAGGCTGGCGCGGCTCGGCGACGGCGACCACGCGGTGACGCTCGACGAGGCCGTGCGCACCATGGCCGCCACCGGCCGCGACATGATGACCAAGTACAAGGAGACCTCCACCGGGGGTCTCGCCATCGAACTGAAGATGCCCGTCAACCGGACGGAGTGCTGAGCTCCCCTAACTCAGGCGCGCCTGCAGCTGGGCGACGACGTCGTCAAGCGCCACCGCGTGCTGCTCATGCGCGGTCAAGTCCTTGAGCTGGACCTCGCCGGCCTCCAGCTCGGACTCGCCGAGCACCAGGGCAAACCGGGCGCCGGCACGGTCCGCGCCCTTCATCGCACCCTTGAGGCCGCGGCCGCCGTAGGACATGTCGGAGCTGATCCCCGCATTGCGGAGCTTGCCGACGAGCACCGCCATCGCGCGAGAGGCGTCCTCGCCCAGGGCCACGCCGTAGACGTCGACGCGGCGCTCGTCGCCGAAGGTCTTGCCCTCGGTCTCCAGGGCCAGCAGGGCGCGGTCGACGCCGAGGCCGAAGCCGATGCCGGAGAGCTCCTGGCCACCGAGCTGCGCCATGAGGCCGTCGTAACGGCCGCCGCCGCCGATGCCCGACTGCGCGCCGAGGCCGTCGTGGACGAACTCGAAACAGGTCTTGGTGTAGTAATCCAGGCCGCGGACCATGCGCGGGTTGATCACGTACTCGACGCCCATGTCGTCGAGGAGGCCGGTGACCGTCTCGAAGTGGGTGCGGCATTCCGGCGACAGGTGGTCGAGCATGAGCGGCGCGTCGGCGGTCATCTCCTTGACCTCCGGGCGCTTGTCGTCGAGGACGCGCAACGGGTTGAGCTCGGCGCGCCGGCGGGTTTCCTCGTCCAGCGGCAGGCCGAAGAGGAAGTCCTGGAGCTTCCGGCGGTACTCCGGGCGGCAGGAATCGTCGCCCAGCGAGGTCAGCTCCAGGCGGTGGCCGGTCAGGCCGATGCCCCGGAACGACGCGTCGGCCAGCGCCACGACCTCGGCGTCCAGGGCCGGGTCGTCGACGCCGATGGCCTCGACGCCGACCTGCTGCAGCTGGCGGTACCGGCCGGCCTGCGGGCGCTCGTAGCGGAAGAACGGGCCGGCGTAGGACAGCTTCACCGGCAGCTGGCCGCGGTCGAGGTTGTGCTCGATGACGGCGCGCATGACGCCGGCGGTGCCCTCCGGGCGCAGCGTCACGGAGCGGTCGCCGCGATCGGCGAAGGTGTACATCTCCTTGGACACGACATCCGTGGACTCGCCGACGCCGCGGGCGAACAGGCCGGTGTCCTCGAACACCGGCAGCTCGATGTGCTCGTAGCCGGCCAGGCGGGCGCGATGCTGCAGGTAACCGCGCACTGCCTCGAAGGCGCGCGAGTTCGGCGGCACGTAGTCCGGCACGCCCTTCGGGGCGGTGAAGGGGCGGATCTTCTGCTTCTTCTGCTGCTCGGTCACCCGGGCAACCTTACTTCACCTGCGCGAGGAACGGATTATGGGCCTTCTCCTGCCCGATCGTCGACGTCGGGCCGTGGCCGGGCAGGATGGCCAGGTCGTCGTCAAGCGGGAGCACGCGGTTCTTCAGCGAGTCCATCATCGCCTGCGGATCGGCGCCCGGCAGATCCGTGCGCCCGATCGAGCCCGCGAAGAGCACGTCGCCGGAAAACACGATCTCGTCGCCGCCGTCGCGGGCGCGCAGCATGACGCAGCCGGGCGAGTGCCCCGGCGCGTGGATGACCTCGAAGGCCAGGCCCGCGAACTTGACCTCCTCGCCGTCGTCGAGGTCGTGGATGTCGCTCGGCGGCACCATCTCGGCGACGTTGAACATCTTGCCCAGGCTCAGGCCCGCGCCGATGAGCGGGTTGTCCAGCATGAAGCGATCGTGCGGGCTGATGTACACCGGGATCCCCCACTCGCGCGAGACCTCGCCGACGTCGCGGGTGTGGTCGATGTGTCCGTGGGTCAGCAGCACGGCCTCCGGCTCGAGGTTGCGCTGCTCGCACTCCGCCTTCAGCCGCCCGAGCGCGTCCATGCCCGGATCGATGATGACCACGGGGATCGGGCCGTCTGCGGCGTCCGCCTCCATCGAATGGCCGGTGGCGACGTAGCAGTTGGTCTCGAGCGGACCGGCGGGGAAACCGATGATCTCCATGGGGCTCCAATCGGAAGGGGCGGCGCAGCGTTTCGTCGAACATACTACTTCGCCCCGCCGATCCCGCTGCACCACCCCGCCGCCCGTGCAGGGCATAATGTCACGGCAGACGGCCGGGACACCGGCCGACCGCCAACGGATACGCCAGCGAAAGAGGTAGCAGTGCAGGGCAACGAACAGCGACGCCGCGAGGCGATGAAGAATCTCGAGCGCGAGCTGGGCCGCCGCGACCGCGCGGAGAAGGCCAAGCCGCTGGGCGTCGTCGTCACCACGCTGGCCATCCTGGTCGCCCTGGTCGGCGGCATCTGGTTCCTGACCACCATGGGCGACGACGAGGACGACCTCACCGCCAGCGAGACGGAAACCACCAGCCCCGAGCTGACCCCGCTGGCCATGGCCCGCGCCGAGGCCCTGCCCGACACGGTGACCTGCGAGTACCCGGCCGGCGGCGGCGAAGCGGCCAAGGACGTCTCCACCCCGCCGACCGATGGCATCGCCACCACCGGCACCGTCACGGTCACGCTCAAGACCAACAACGGCGACGTCCCCATGGAGCTCGACCGCTCCATGTCCCCCTGCGCGGTCAACGCCATCGAGCACCTGGCCAAGGAGGGTTACTACGACGACACGGTCTGCCACCGCATGACCACCGGCGGCCTCAACGTCCTGCAGTGCGGCGACCCGACGGGCTCCGGCGCCGGCGGCCCGGGCTTCACCTTCGCCGACGAGTACCCCGCCGACGAGTCCGAGCCGACCGACTCGGTCATCTACCCCGAGGGCTCCATCGCCATGGCCAACTCCGACACCAACGGCTCGCAGTTCTTCCTCAACTACGGCCCCGGCCAGCTCCAGCCGAACTACTCCATCCTGGGCACCATGACTCCGGAGGGCCTGGACGTGGTCAAGGGAATCAGCGAGAAGGGCATCGAAGGCGGACAGACCGACGGCAAGCCCGCCGAAGAGGTCCGCATCGAGTCCGCCACGGTCTCGTAGGCCACGGTCTCCCTCTTCCGTAAACCAGTCCCGCTTCACGACGGCCACCGACCCCGCACATCACTGTGCGGGGTCGGTTTTCGTCGTAAAGCAATCGCGTGCGGAACAGATGCGTGAGTGAAGCGCCCTACCCGCCGCTGGTGACGCGGAAGACGTCGTAGACACCCTCGATGCCGCGCAGCACCGAGATGATGTAGCCGAGCTGCTTGATGTCCGAAACCTCGAACGTGAAGCGCATGACGGCCACGCGATCCTCCGCCGTGTGCGAGGACGTCGCGATGATGGAGACCTTCTGCTCGCTGATGGTGCGCGTGATCTCCGACAGCAGTCCGTGGCGGTCCAGGGCCTCGATCTGCACGGTGACCGTGAAGACCGCGCCCGAGGAGTCGCTGGCCCACTCGACGTCGATGAGGCGTTCCGGCTCCTCCTTGAGCTTCGCCGCATTCGTGCAGTCCGTGCGGTGCACGCTGACGCCGCCGCCGCGGGTGACGAAACCGAAGATCTCGTCGCCCGGCACCGGGGTGCAGCACTTGGCGAGCTTGGCCATCATGTCCGCCGAGCCGGCGACCAGGACGCCGGCGCCGTCGGCGCGGCGGCGCTTCTCCGGGGCCTGCAGCTTCGACAGCGGCGTGCGGGCCGCCAGCTGGTCCTCGGCGTCGTCCTGGCTGGAGAACTGCGCCATCAGGCGGTTGGTGACGTGCTTGGCGCTCACCGCGCCCTCGCCGATGGCCGTGTACAGCGCGTCGACGTCGGCGTAATGCAGCTCGGAGGCGATCTGCTTCATCGTCCGCGGCGTGAACAGGCGGTGCATGGGCAGGCCACCGCGCTGGACCTCCGCGGCCAGGGCGTCGCGGCCGGCGTCGAGCGCCTCCTCTCGGCGTTCCTTGGCGAACCACTGGCGGATCTTCGCCTTGGCCCGCGGGGACTTCACGAACGCCGCCCAGTCCTTCGACGGTCCGGAATGCGCGTCCTTCGAGGTGAAGACCTCGACGCGATCGCCGGTCTTCAGCGCCGACTCCAAGGCCACGAGCTTGCCGTTGACCTTCGCGCCGATGCAGCGGTGACCGATCTCGGTGTGGACCGCGTAAGCGAAGTCGACCGGGGTGGCGTCGACCGGCAACGTCATGACGTCGCCCTTCGGCGTGAACACGAAAATCTCGTTCGACGCGAGGTCGTAGCGCAGCGAATCCAGGAACTCGTTGGGGTCGGCGGCCTCGCGCTGCCAATCCAGGAGCTGGCGCATCCACGCCATCTGGTCGACCTCGGCAGCGTCGCCCTTGTGCGAGCCCTTGGTCTCTTTGTACCGCCAATGCGCAGCAATGCCGTATTCGGCGTTGTAGTGCATCTCGTGGGTGCGGATCTGCACCTCCAGCGCATTGCCGCCCGGGCCGATCACCGTGGTGTGCAGCGACTGGTACACGCCGAAGCGCGGGGCCGAGATGTAGTCCTTGAAGCGGCCCGGCATCGGCTGGTACAGCGAATGCACCGCGCCCATGGCGGCGTAGCAGTCCTTGGTGGTGTCGACCAGGACGCGGATGCCCACCAGGTCGAAGATCTCGTCGAACTCGTGGCCGCGCACGATCATCTTCTGGTAGATCGACCAGTAGTGTTTCGGCCGGCCCATGACGGTCGCCTCGATGTGGGCGGAGCGCAGATCGGCGGTGATCTCGTCGGAGACCTGCTTCAGGTAGCGGTCGCGCTGCGGCGCACGGTCGGCGACCAGGCGCACGATCTCGTCGTACTTCTTCGGGTACAGGATGGCGAAGGACAGGTCCTCCAGTTCCCACTTGACGCTGGCCATGCCCAGGCGGTGCGCCAGCGGGGCGATGACCTCGAGGGTCTCGCGGGCCTTCTTCGCCTGCTTCTCCGGCGGCAAGAAGCGCATGGTGCGCATGTTGTGCAGGCGGTCGCAGACCTTGATCACCAGCACGCGCGGGTCCTGGCTCATGGCCACGACCATCTTGCGCACGGTCTCGCCCTCGGCGGCCGAACCCAGGGCGACCTTGTCCAGCTTGGTCACGCCGTCGACCAGCCGCGCGACCTCCGGGCCGAAATCGCCGGTCAGGTCATCGAGCGAATAGTCGGTGTCCTCCACCGTGTCGTGGAGCAGCGCCGCGACCAGCGTCGTGGTGTCCATGCCGATCTCCGCGGCGATGGTCGCCACGGCCAGCGGATGGGTGATGTACGGCTCCCCCGACTTTCGCTTGACGCCCTCGTGGAGCTTCTCCGCGACGTCGTAGGCCCTCTGCAGCTGCGACAGGTCGGCGCGCGGGTGGACCTCCCGGTGGATGGCCACCAGCGGATCCAGGACCGGATTGACCTTCGTCCGAGCGCCGGTCAGGCTGCGGGCCAGGCGGGCGCCGTAGCGGCGCGGCGACCGTTCAGCCATTCTCCGCCCCATCGGCGGAGTCGGTGGAGTCGGTCGAATCGGCGCCGTTGACCACGTACAGAGGCAGATCCGACAGTTTCTCGCGTCCGCCCAGGCCCGGCACCTCCAGCACGGCGCAGAGGCCGGTGACCTCGGCGCCGCACTTCTCCAGCAGCGCCCGGGCCGCGGCCATGGTGCCGCCGGTGGCCAGCACGTCGTCGACCAGGACGACCCGCTTGCCCCGCAGTTCCAGACCCGACGCCGGAATCTCCAGCGCCGCGGACCCGTATTCCAGGTCATAGGACTCGGTGTGCACCGGCGGGGGCAGCTTGCCCTTCTTGCGCACCGCCAGCACGCCGAGCTCCATGCGGTAGGCCACCGCCGAGCCGATGAGGAAACCGCGGGCGTCCAGGCCACCGATCACGTCCGCACCGAATTCGGTGCACGCCTCCGCGACCTCGTCGACGATGAGGCGGAATCCCTCGGGATCCGCGAGCACCGGTGTCAGGTCCTCGAAAAGGACGCCGGCGGTCGGGAAATCGGGCACCAGGCGAATCAGGTCGTCCAGTGCGGCCCGCGCGTTCTCATATGCCACGGGGATCCTCGCTTTCAGGGAAACGGGAGCATGACGGATGCAAAAATTGCGTTGTCGGGACAACGTTACCCTCATCTTTCCACGTCCCGTGACTGCAAAAGCCATCGGCCCGCGCGGGAAGCCGGTGAGCTTCCCGCGCGGGCCGATGGACCGGGTGCGGGGCCGTCAGCGCCCCGGGCGCCAGGTGGACGGGCGGGCCTCGCCGGCCTCGCCGTCGCCGCCGTCGCCGCGCTTGGGCGCGATGTCGCCCGCCGCGGTGTTGCGCGTCGGAGGCGTCGGCGTCGCGATCGGGCGGCGCACCGGGGTCTTCGCCGGAGACGACCCGTCGGCCGTGGCGGCCTCCCCGTCGACGTCGTCAAGCGAACCGGTCCGACCGTCGCCGATATGGTCCCCGAACTCCGGGGCCGTGCCCGCCGCGCGGGCGTCGGCGACCTTGCGGTCGTGCTCGGCGTGGATCTTCTGGCGGCGCTTGAGCGACACCAGGAACGACGCGGCCAGGAAAATCGACGAGAACGTGCCCTGGATGATGCCGATGACCTGCACCAGCGCCAGATCCTTCAGGGTCCCCACGCCCAGCATGCCGACGGCGATGACCATCAGCGCGATGATCGGCAGCAGCGACGACACCGTGGTGTTGATCGAGCGCATGATCGTCTGGTTCACCGCCAGGTTGACCTGCTCGGCGTAGGTGCGGCGCGTGGAATTGCGGAAGCCGGCGGTGTTCTCGCGGACCTTGTCGAAGACGACGACGGTGTCGTACAGCGAGAACGACAGCACCGTCAGCAGGCCGATGACGGTCGCGGGGGTGACCTCGAAACCGACCAGCGAGTAAATGCCGGCGATGACCACGCCGTCGACCACCAGCGCGGCGATCGCGGCGATGGCCATGTCGCGCTCGAAGCTGAACGCAATGTAGGCGAACACCAGCGCCAGGAACACCGCCATGGCAAGGATCATGCGTTCGGTGACCGCGCCGCCCCACGACTCGGAGACCGTGGAATCGCCGATGGCGTCCGGCGTCGACTCGCCGGAGGCGTCGACCGGCTGGAACTCCTCGTAGAGCGCCATGCGGGCGTCGTTGATGGTGTCCTCGCCGAGTCGCTCGGAGGTGATCTCCAGGACGCGGGCGTCGCCGGCGCCGATGATCTGCACCAGGTCCGGGGTGACTCCGGTGGCCTCCTCGAAGACCTCCTCCGCCTGCTCCTCGGTGACGTTGGCCGGCGGCATGGTCATGCGGGTGCCGCCCTCGAAGTCGATGCCCAGGGTGAAGCCCCGGAAGACCATCGCGCCGATGCACACCAGCAGGGCCACGGCCGTCACCCAGTACCAGGTGCGGCGCTTGCCGATGACGTCGATGCCGCCCGAACCCGTGTACAGGCGCGTGAAGAACCCGCGCTCGGCCACGGTCGCGTCGCGCTCGTCGACCGCGATGGCCGAAGACGAGGTGGTGTTGTCTCGGTTATCCGTCATGGCTACTTCGCCTCCTGGAGCTCGGTGCGGGCCTTGCCCGCTTTACGACGGTTGGCGCCCCGGTCGGACGCCAGCTTCATCACCGAGCCGAAACCGTTCATCGACGGCTTCGCCAGCGACGGGTACTTGCGCGTCGCCAGGATCACCAGCGGCGCGGTGACCAGGAAGGCGGTGACGATGTCGAAGACCGTCGACAGGCCCAGGGTGAACGCGAAGCCGCGGACGTCGCCGACGGCCAGCACGTAGAGCACCACGGCGGCGATGATGGACACGAAGTTGCCGGACAGGATCGTGCGCTTGGCGTTGCGCCACGCGTGCGGCACCGCCGAGCGGAACGTCCTGCCGATGCGCAGCTCGTCCTTGATGCGCTCGAAGAAGACGATGAACGAGTCGGCCGTGGTGCCGATGGAGATGATGATGCCGGCGATGCCGGCCAGATCCAGCGAGTAGCCGATCCAACGGCCCAGCAGGACCAGGACGCCGTAGATCATCGCGCCCGCAGCGGCCATCGAGATGATGGAGATCGCGCCGAGGCCGCGGTAGAGCGCCAGGGCGTAGAGCACGATGAGGCCGATGCCGACCAAGCCGGCGATGACGCCGGCGGACAGCGACGCCGAACCCATCGTCGCGGGGATCGTCGTGGCCGTGCCACCGGGCTCGCCGTCCTCGCCGGCGAAGCTCAGCGGCAGCGCGCCGTACCGCAGGTTGTTCGCCAGCGTCTGGGCCTCCTCGATGGAGAAGTCGCCCGTGATGCGGGTCGCCTGGCCGACGGGGGTGGGATCCTGGATCACCGGGGCGGAGATGACCTCGGAGTCCAGGACGATGGCCACCTGTCGCTGCAGGTAGTCCGTGGTCAGCTGGGTCCAGGTGCGGGCGCCGGCGTCGTTGTTGCCGGACTTGAAGCTGAAGGAGACCTGCACCTCGCCGGACTGCTGGTCGTAGCCGCCGTTGATGGGGGCATCCGTGTCGATGTCGTCGCCCGACAGGCGCTTGCCGTTGACCTCGTCGGTCTCGCCGACGAGCAGCGGGGCCGGGTCGAGGGTCAGCGTGGCGCCCGGGGTGTTCGGGTCGCAGGTGACCAGGGGCTTGGACGGGTCATCGGCGCCGGCCAGGGGGTCGGCGGCCTCGGGATCGTCGCAGCGCATGAGTCCCTGGGCCGCGAACTGCGTCGTCGGGTCGTCCGACTGGCGGGACTCCAGGAGGACGGCGCGCACCGCTTCGCGCTGCTCCGCGGCCTCCACCGAGTTCGAGGGCTCCTCCGGTGCGGCTTCGATGACCTTTCCGGGTTCCCCGACCTCGAACTGGAGCTCCGAGGGAATGGGCTGATCCGGGTTCTGCTCCTCGAACATGGTCCGGGTCCGCTCGAGGTCGGCGCCGAGGGACTCGTGCAGCTGCTCGAGGCCTTCGTTGGCTTCCTCGGGAGTGATCAGGCCGACGGAGACCCACTTGTTGGCCATGTCGAGGGTGGCGTCGGTCAGCGCGGCGGGATCCGGTGCCCCCGGCTCCGCAACGGGGCGGAAGAACAGCTGGGAGGTCTGGCCCAGGGCGCGGGCCTCCTGCGAGTCTTCGCCGGGGACGGTGATCACCAGCGTGTCACCGTCGGCGACGACCTGGGCGCCGGTGACGCCCATGCCGTTGACGCGGTTTTCGAGGATGCGGCGCGCCTGGTCGAGCTGGTCCTGCGTCGGCTTCTCGCCCTGCGGGACGAGGGTGACGCGGGTGCCGCCCTGCAGATCGATGCCGAGCTTCGGCGTGGCCTCGCGGTTGCCGGTGAAGAACACCAGCACGTAGGTCAGCACGAGCAGGGCGACGAACAGCAGCAGCGACCACTGCGGCCATTTCGCGCGGAAACCGCGGTTGGCTCCGCGGGATGAGCTTGCCAAGGGGAACTCCTGGGGGTGCGGTGTGTGCGGGCTCGGGCCGGTCGTTTAGGAGGTCGCGGCGTCGTCGCCGGCGGCCTTGGGCTCCGGGGCGGTCTGGGAGTTGGACTGCGCGGAGGCGGACTGCGCGGCGGCGGCCTCCTCTTCGGAGACGTTGCGGACGATGGCGGCGCGCTCCCAGCGGGTCACGATGCCCTCGGCGATCTCGAGATCGACGGTCTTCTCGTCCACGGCGACGACGATGCCGTGCTGCCCGGAGCCCGTGAGGACCTCGGCGCCGACGGCGAGGCGAGCCTGCATGTCGCGGATCTGGCGCAGCTGCTTGTTCTGCCGGAACGTCGTCCAGATGGGCAGCGCCAGCAGAACGACCATGAGAATGAGGAGAAGAATCGGGTCCATGGGCGGAGAGTCTAACGGTTGAGCCTTCCGGCGCAGTGCACCCCGTGCCCCTTGGGACCTTCTGAGACCTTCGTCACCCTCAACGCAGGCCGATGGCCCCTTCCGGCGGCTCCAACCCGAGATGGCGCCAGGCGGTGGTCGTGGCGACGCGGCCGCGGGAGGTTCGCGCGATCATGCCCGCGCGCACCAGATAGGGCTCGCAGACTTCCTCGACGGTCCCGGGCTCCTCGCCGACGGCCAGCGCCAGCGAGTTGACGCCCACCGGTCCCCCGCCGTGGCCGCGGACCAGGGCGTCGAGCACCGCCCGGTCGAGACGGTCCAGCCCGAGTTCATCGACGTCGAAGACCAGAAGGGCCGCACGGGCCGCGCCGATGTCGATGACGCCGCCGGCGTGGACGTCGGCGAAATCCCTCACGCGGCGCAGCAGCCGGTTGGCGATGCGGGGCGTGCCGCGGGACCGCGAGGCGATTTCGACCGCGGCGTCGGCGCTGACCTCGACGCCCAGGATGCCGGCGGCGCGGGTGACCACCTTCGTCAGATCGGGGACGTCGTAGAACTCCATCTGCGCGGTGAAGCCGAAGCGGTCGCGCAGCGGGCCGGTGAGCATTCCCGACCGGGTAGTCGCGGCGACGAGCGTGAACGGCGGGATCTCCAACGGAATCGACGTGGCGCCCGGCCCCTTGCCGACGATGACGTCGATGCGGAAGTCCTCCATGGCCATGTACAGCATTTCCTCGGCCGGCCGGGCGATGCGGTGGATCTCGTCGATGAAGAGCACGTCGCCCTCCATCAGGTTCGACAGCATCGCCGCCAGATCGCCCGCCCGCTCCAGGGCGGGGCCCGACGTCATGCGCAGCGAAGTGCCGAGCTCTTGGGCGATGATCATGGCCATGGTCGTCTTGCCCAGGCCGGGCGGCCCCGACAGGAGGATGTGGTCGGGCGTCACTCCCCTGCCGCGCGCGCCGCCGAGCACCAGCTCCAGCTGGCTGCGGACCTTAGGCTGGCCGATGAACTCGTCCAGCGACTTCGGGCGCAGGCTGACTTCGGCGTCCTGCTCGGCCGACTGCACGCGCGCGTCGACGTCACGCGGCCCGGTCAAGTTGAATTCGGTGCGCTCCACATCAGACATGATCCGTCATCCTATTCCCGCCATTGCCGTCACTAGGTCGCACACGCGGTCAGCCGCCGAGCGCCTTCAGCGACGCGCGCAGCGCCGCCGACGTATCCAGTGACGGATCCGTCGCCAGCACCTCGTCGACCGCCGCAGCCGCCTCCTGCTCACGGAAGCCCAGCCCCGTCAGTGCCCCGACGACCTGGTCGACGTCCGCCGCCGGCCCCTTGGCCCCGGCACCCGGGCGCACGGCCCCATCTCCCGTGCCTGCACCGTCGGCCGATGCCGCGGGCGGTGCCGCGAAGACCGCGACCTTGTCCTTGAGCTCGACCAGCATGCGGTCGGCCATCCGCTTGCCGACGCCGCTGGCGGTCTGCAACCGCTTTCCGTCGCCCGCGGTCACCGCGGCCGCCACGTCCGCGGGGTCGAGCACCTGCAGCACCGCCATGGCCAGGCGCGGGCCCAGCCCGGACACCGTCTGCAACAGGTCGAACATGTCGCGCTCGGACGGCGACGCGAACCCGTACAACGTCATGGCGTCCTCGCGGACCACCAGCGTGGTCAACAGGAACCCTTCTTCCCCGCGGGTCAGCGTCCCCGCGGTCTTGGCGGTGACGGTGACCAGATGGCCCACCCCTGCACACTCGACGACGACGTGGGCCGCGCCCATGTCGATGACGGTGCCTCGCACCGATGCGATCATCGCAATGCCTCCTTCGCGCGGGCCAGCAACGGCGCGCGCCAGCAATGGCAGATGGCCAACGCCAGGGCGTCGGCCGCGTCCGCGGGTTTCGGGGGCTCGGACAGCCCGAGGATCCGGGTGACCATGGTGGTCATCTGGGCCTTGTCGGCGCGGCCGTTGCCGGTCAGCGCCTTCTTGACCTCCGACGGCGTGTACATGTGCACCGGCAGTCCCCGCCGGGCCGCCGCGAGCATGAGCACGCCCACCGCGTGCGCGGTGTTCATGACCGTGGAGACGTTGCCGCGCTCGAAGATGCGCTCGATGGCCACCACGTCGGGTTCGTACCGGTCCATCCATTCCTCGGCGGCGTTGGACAGGCGCAGGAGCCGATCCGGCAACTCCGCGTCGGCCGGCGTTCGCGCGACGCCAACGGCAATCGGCGTCACCGCCCGCCCACGGCCGCCCTCGGCGATGGACAGACCGCACCGGGTCAAGCCCGGATCGATGCCCATGACCCGGATCGACATCGCGCGCCCCACCGTGTCCTTCCAACCGTCGTACGCGGGCACCATCTCCGGCACCCCTTCCGGCCACCATTCTTACCACATCATCCGAACAGATGTGCGCCCGGCACTGGACCGGCGGCCGAAACCCGGGGGCAATCGAAAGTCGGGCGGCGGGACCCGCTTTGGCCCCGGCCCGGGTCACGCCGTAATTTCTTCCACCATGGACACACCCAAGAGCCTGTACCGGAAGCTGGCCCTCGCGGAGATGGTCACCTGGACCATCCTCATCATCGGCCTCGTTCTCAAGTACGCCGCCGACATGCCCATCGCCACCCGCATCGGCGGTTCGATCCACGGCTTCGTGTTCCTCTCCTACGCCGCCGTCACGATTCTCGTGTGGATCAACCAGCGCTGGTCCTTCGGCCGCGGCATCCTGGGGCTGGGCTCGGCCGTCATCCCCTACATGACCGTGCCCTTCGAGCGCGCCACCGAGCGCGCCGGCAAGCTCGACGGCCCGTGGCGCTTCCGCGACACCGACGAGGCCCCGCGTACCCTGCCGGAGAAGGTCCTCGCGCCGATCGTCAAGCGCCCCCTGGCCGCCGGCGTGGTCATCCTCATCGCCGTCGCGGTGGTCTTCTCGCTGCTGCTCCAGGCCGGCCCGCCCACCGAGTGGTTCGCCTGACCCGCGTGACGGCCCCCGCAGCCGGCCCGGACGTCCTCGGCGCAGTCCGATCCGCATTCCCCGGCCTGGCCTGGGACCGCGCCGACTTCCCCGACCAGGGCCTCGACCATCACGTCGCGGTCCTGCTCGGGGTGTCCGGCATGCCCGGGGACGGGCGATCGGATGACTCCGAGCCGATCGTCGCCCGGTTGGCCACGGCCACGGGCGTTGTCGGCCGCGCCGACGTCGAGGCCCGCGTCCTCGGCGCGGTCGACGGCACCGCGCCGGCGCTGGTCCCCGTTGCGTTCGCCACCGACGGCGACAGCCTCACGCTGGCCCGGCACGTGCCCGGTGTCCCGCTCTCCGATGACGTGTGGGCCTCGCTTGACGACGGCCGGCGTTCCCGCGCAGCGGCGCACCTCGCCGGAACGCTCGACGCCGTGCACGGCCTCGGCGCCGACGATCCGAGCATCGCCGGAGTGGGGCCCTCATGGTTCCCGGTCAAGCACTCGAAGTTGACGGCGGCCGTCGACAAGCATCTTCTGCCGGTCCTCGACCGGCGCGAGGCCGAGGGCGTGCGCACGATCATGGCGCAGGCGGAGGACGTGTTCATCCGCGAGCCCGCCACGCCCCACCTCATCCACGGCGACCTGCACGAAACGCATCTGCGGTGGGACGGCCGCGCCGACGGCGGAAAGCTCGGCGTCATCGATTTCTCCGACATGACGCTGGCCGATCCCGCCATCGACGTCGCCCATCTGGCGGGCATCTCCCCCGAACTGCACGCACGGGTGGTCGCCGATCTCGCGTCGGCCGACCGGGACCTGGAACGGCGCGCGGCAGTCTATTCACGCTGGGACGCGGTGTTCCTGCTGGCCGACCACGTGGTCACCGGAAGGACCCCGGAAACGACTGCGCGCGCCCTGTTCGGGCGCGCGCTGGAGTCGCTGCGGGGTTAGTGCCTCGGGGACGGTCAGGCGTCGAGTTCCGCCAGCACCTCGTCGGAGATGTCCGCGTTGGAGTAGACGTTCTGCACGTCGTCGGAGTCCTCCAGGGCGTCGACCAGGCGCAGGAACTTCTTCGCGCCGTCGGCGTCGAGGGCGACCTCGGTGCCCGCGCGGTAGTCCTGATCGGCGGAGTCGTACTCGATCTCCGCGTCCTTCAGGGCCGTGCGCACCGCCATCAGATCGGTGAAGGCGCTGACGACCTCGAAGTTCTCGCCGAGATCGTTGACCTCCTCCGCGCCAGCGTCGAGCACGGCCATGAGCAGATCATCCTCGGTCAACTCCGACTCGCCGCCCTTGGGCACCACGACGACGCCCTTGCGCTCGAACATGTACGACACCGAACCGGAATCGCCCATGTTGCCGTTCTGCTTGTTGAACGCCGAGCGCACGTCCGACGCCGCGCGATTGCGGTTGTCCGTCAGGCACTCCACGATGACGGCGACGCCGCCCGGGGCGTAGCCCTCGTAGACGATGGTCTCCCAGTCCGAGCCGCCGGCTTCCTCGCCGGAACCGCGCTTGCGGGCGCGCTCGATGTTGTCGTTGGGGACCGAGGCCTTCTTGGCCTTGCGGATCATGTCGTCCAGCGTCGGGTTGGCCGAGGGATCGCCACCGCCGGTGCGCGCCGCGACCTCGATGTTCTTGATCAGCTTGGCAAATTCCTTGCCGCGCTTGGCATCGTTGGCCGCCTTCTTGTGCTTGGTGGTCGCCCACTTGGAATGGCCCGCCATCTGCTGGTCCAAACTCCCTTTTGTCTCGAGGATGCCGGCGCCCCTCGACCGGGGCTAACCGGTCCGCCGGACCAATTCCGGCGGTCGTGGCGATTATACAGGCCCCGTCATACGGGCACGGTGCGCGCGGCCTTTCAGCCCGCGTCGGGTCAGTCCACGTCGAGGCCCGCGCACTCCCGGAGGAACAACCGGTGCACGCGCACGTCCCCGTCGACCTCGGGATGGAAGCTAGCCGCCATGACCGCGCCATCGCGCACGGCGACGATCGCACCGGCCGCGGGGCCCTCCGGCACCGTCGCCAGCACCTCCACGCCGTCGCCGACCGACTCGACCCACGGGGCGCGGATGAACGTCGCGGGAACGGGGCCGTCGATGCCGGCGAAGGCCAGGTCCGTCTCGAAGGAATCGACCTGGCGACCGAAGGCGTTGCGCCGCACGGTGGCGTCCAGGGCGCCCAACTGCACCGCATCGTCGCGGGTGTCCAGCACCGTCGACGCCAGAAGAATCATCCCGGCGCAGGTGCCGAAAGCGGGCAGTCCCGCGCGCAGGGCGTCGGAAAGCAGCTCGAGCAGCCCGTTGAACCGCATGAGCTTCGACATCGTCGTCGATTCGCCGCCCGGCAGGATCAGGGCGGACAGGCCTTCGAGATGCTCCGGAAGGCGGACCTTGCGATGGGCGACGCCGAGCTCGTCGAGCACTCGCTCATGTTCGATCACGCCGCCCTGCAACGCCAGGACACCGACGACGGGGCCGCCGGCGGGGAGGTCCCGGTCAGTCAATGTTCTCTCCCGGCTTCGCCGTCGACGCGGGCGTGAACGGCACGGGATCGACGACGCCCGGCGGGAGATCGCGGGTCAGGCCCTCCTGGGTCACCACGGCCACCAGATCACCGGAACGGTTGAAGATCCGGCCGTGGGTCAGTGCGCGGCCGGCGTGCGCCGACGGCGACACCTGGTCGTACAACAGCCACTCGTCGGCGCGGAACGGGCGCAGGAACCACATGGCGTGATCCAGGCTCGCCTCCTGGATCTTCGCGCCCGGGTGCGGCACCTTCGCCGACGACAGCAGCGTCATGTCCGACATGTACGCCAGCGTGGACACGTGGAACGTCTCGTCGTCGGGCAGGCGCTCCTTCGCCCGGAACCACACCACCTGCTGCGAGGGCGTGTACGGGTTCTTCTCGTACCGCTCCCCCGGAACGACGCGGATGTCCCAGTCCGACCACTCCTCGAACAGCAGACGGCGGGCGCGCGGCATCGTCGAGGTGTCGACGACGACGTCCTCGGGATCCGGCACCACGCGCATCGTGTCCGAATGCTCGATGCCGGTGTCGCCGCGCACGTGGAAGCTGGACTGCATCATGAAGATCGTCCGGCCGTCCTGGATGGCGCGGACGTGCCGGTGGCAGAACGACCGGCCGTCGCGGATCCGGTCGACCATGTAGATCGTCGGGATGTGCGGCCGGCCCGGGCCGACGAAATACGCGTGCAGCGAATGCACCCTGAAATCGTTGTCCACCGTCCGCGTCGCCGCCGCCAGCGCCTGCCCGGCGACCTGGCCGCCGAAGGTGCGCTGCAGCACAGATTCGATGACGGGGCCCCGGTAGATGTCGCGGTCGATGCGTTCCAGGTCGAGCACTTCGCGGATGTCAGGCATGTGTTCCAGTATCGCGCATCGCGTCACGCCGCGCGCAGCAGCCCCCGGCACCGCTGCCGGTGCCGGGGGCCGAGATGATGACCGCGGCAAACGCCGCCGCCCGCTGCTACCAGCCGCGCTCCGCGAGCCGGTGCGGCTGCGGGATCTCGTCGACGTTGATGCCGACCATCGCCTCGCCCAGGCCACGGGAGACGTCGGCGATCACCTTGGGGTCGTCGTAATGCTGGGTGGCCTGCACGATGGCCTTCGCGCGCTCCGACGGGTTGCCCGACTTGAAGATGCCCGAGCCGACGAAGACGCCCTCGGCGCCGAGCTGCATCATCATGGCGGCGTCGGCCGGGGTGGCGATGCCGCCGGCGGTGAACAGCACCACCGGCAGCTTGCCCTTCTCGGCGACCTCGCGGACGAGCTCGTAGGGGGCCTGCAGCTCCTTGGCCGCGACGTAGAGCTCGTCGGGGGCCATCGACGCCAGGCGGTTGATCTCGGCGCGGATCGTGCGCATGTGCGTCACCGCGTTGGACACGTCGCCGGTGCCGGCCTCGCCCTTGGAGCGAATCATCGCCGCGCCCTCATTGATGCGGCGCAGGGCCTCGCCCAGGTTCGTAGCGCCGCAGACGAACGGCACGGTGAACTCGAACTTGTCGATGTGGTTGGCGTAATCCGCCGGGGTGAGGACCTCCGACTCGTCGATGAAGTCGACGCCCAGGGACTCGAGGACCTGCGCCTCGACGAAGTGGCCGATGCG
>DHCFI07803__coassemble_1237_pt1 | contig 31490 bp, 30 predicted proteins | sample DHCFI07803__metabat2_low_PE_024 | metagenome-assembled genome bin DHCFI07803 | reverse complement strand
ATCGGCGGAGGCAAGATCGGCGGCGCGCTCATCGGCGGGCTCATCGACGGGGGAGTGGACCCGAAGTCCATCTACCTGGTGCAGCGATCGCCCGAGCGCCGCAAGGAGCTGCGCGACACGTACGGCATCGTCGACGCCGACGACGCGGAACAGGCCGTCGACGGTGCCGACGTGGTGTTCCTGTGCGTCAAGCCGCACGGCATCGTCGGGCTGCTGGAGGACATCTCCGGGGTCATCGACGAAGGCGAGGGCGACACCATCGTCGCCTCGATGGCCGCCGGCATCACGCTGGACGAGCTGGAGTCCGTGTGCGCGGTGGGCACTCCCGTCGTGCGCGTCATGCCCAACACCCCGATGCTCGTCGGCCGCGGCGTCAACGCCATCGCCCCCGGCCGCTTCGCCAACGAGGAGCACGTCGCCCACGTCGAGTCGCTGCTGGAGAAGGTCGGCCACGTCGAGGTCGTCGAGGAGAAGCAGATGGACGCCGTCACCGCGGTGTCCGGCTCCGGCCCGGCGTACTTCTTCCAGTTCGTCGAGTCCATGGTCGATGCGGGCGTGATGCTCGGCCTCAAGCGCGATCAGGCGCAGCGTCTGGCCACGGCCACCGCCGCCGGTGCCGCGGAGATGATGATGGCCGAGGGCGCCGATCCGGTGTCCCTGCGCGCCGACGTGTCCTCCCCGGGCGGCACGACGGCCGCGGCGACGAGCACCTTCGAGGAGGAGGGGCTGCGCCGCGCGGTCATCCGCGCCATGCGCGCGTGCCACGACAAGTCCGCCTCGATGGGCCGCCCGGCCGCCAAGTAGGCCACGCCGGCCCGTCGTAAAGCATTGGCGGGTAGGGGATCTGCGGCCCGGCACGCCCGTGCCGCCGCCCCCGGCGCCACCCTTCCGGAATTTCGCCGGAAAAAACCCCTCCCGACGCGACGGAGGGGTTTTCGCAGTTGAGGGGCGGGACCGGGCCCGACCCCGGGCGCAATGCGCACCAGCAACAAGTGCAACGGTTGCCCCATTCGCGCCCTTGTATCGCATTAGCACCATCGATAACGGTAAGGTTGAGCAAGCAACCGCGTGTTCACAGTCTCTGCAGGAGGGGAAGCCTGCAGCGCGCGGAGTGCGCTGAAGGGAAAACGATAATGACGAATGCCGAGAACGGGACGTTTCTGACGGTGGCCGAGGTCGCCGAGATCATGCGGGTGTCGAAGATGACCGTGTACCGCCTGGTCCACGCCGGCGAACTGCCCGCAGTTCGCGTCGGGCGTTCCTTCCGCGTGCACGAAAGCGCGGTCAAGACGTACCTGGATTCGTCCTTCTACGACGCCGGATAGTCGGACCCCGGGTCGTTCGACGCACGTCGCGCACGGTGGCGGGCCCGGGGCCGTTTGACCCCGGCACCCGGCTCCCCGCTATGATTGACCCGATTGGCGCCCGACGCGCCCCATGCATCGCCCGCCGCTTGCCGCGGTGGTAGCGCCCGGGGCGACGCGTCGGTCGCGATAACCAGCACAGAAGTCAACGAATAGCGAGGTCGAGCCGATGGGTTCCGTCATCAAGAAGCGCCGCAAGCGCATGTCGAAGAAGAAGCACCGCAAGATGCTCCGACGCACCCGAGTGCAGCGCCGGAAGCTCGGCAAGTAGGTCGTCGCGGCGGGTACTCCCGTCCCGAGGGCCCACAGCGCCCGTTCCACCTCGGTGGGGCGGGCGTTTCGCCGTTTCCGGGGGCGGTTTCGGAGCCTCGGTCCGGAAGCTTCGCCGTGCGACGGTGGCCGCCGGCCCGCCCCGGTATCGTCGTGGGCATGATCCCGGACCCCGACCTCGCGTTCGTCGAGGAGACGTGGTTCCCCGCCCTCGCGCCGCTCCACGACCATTGGTTCCGCGTCGAATTGCACGGCGGGGACCGCATCCCCGCCGACGGCCCGGCGATGATCGTGGCCAACCACTCCGGCAATCTGCCGGCCGACGCGATCATGGCGCAGTTGTCGCTGCACCGCGCGTCGGGGCGGTTGCTGCGGTTGTTGGCCGGCGACGTGGCGTTTTCGCTGCCGGTGGTGTCGGATCTGGCCACGAAGGTCGGCGCGGTGCGGGCGAGCCGGGACGCCGCCGCGAATCTGCTGGGGGCCGGCGAGATGGTCGGCGTGTTTCCCGAGGGCTACCGCGGCCTGGGCAAGCCGTACACCCTGCGTTATCAGCTCCAGGCGTTCGGCCGCGGCGGTTTCGCGGCGACGGCTCTGCGCCACGGCGCCCCCATCGTGCCGGTGGCCATCACGGGTGCGGAGGAGATCTATCCGCAGCTCGGTTCGGTGCTGCGCGGGTCGGCGCTGCTGGGTGCCGAGGGCATGAACGCCTCGAACATCGGCCGGGCGGAAGGCGCGGCGCCGATCGACGAGGCCCTGGAGTCCCTGGTGTGGGGCATGGCCGACGTGTTCGCCGAGGGGGCGTCGACGCCGCTGCGGGATCTGCCGGGGTGGGCGTTGGGGGCGGAGGGCGCGGCCGAGCGCAAGGCGCTGGTGGAGTTGATGCGCGACGTCGTGCTGTCCATCGCCCGTGGCCTGGGCATCCCGTACATTCCCACGACGCCGTTTTTCCCGTGGCTGGGTGCGGTGGGCGCGGTGCCGCTGCCGTCGAAGTGGCGCATCGACGTCCTCGATCCCATCGATCCGCGGGAGTGGGCCGAGGGCTACCGCGGGGAGTTCATGGAGGCCCCCGGGCCGGGCTCCGGGGCAGTGCCGTCCCCTGCTTCGCTTGACGACGACCCGGTGTCGATCCTGGGTTTGTCCGCAGAGGTCAAGGGGCGGATCCAGTCCCAGCTGCTGCGCAACCTGCGCAACCGGAAGAGCGCCTTCTATTAGGGCCGCGCGTCCGTCTGCCGCTTACCGGGGCCGGTCTCGCCGGGACCGCAGCATCGTCCACGCCAGGTAGGCGCCGGCGGTGGCCGCGGACACGGACCCTGCGGCAACCGTCCACCGCGCGACGGTGAACACGTTGCGCCGCAGCCTGCGGTAGTCCCGGATCGACCACCCGCGCTCGGTGGCCACGCGGCGCAGCCGCCGGTCGGGGTTGATGGCGACGGCGGTGCCGACCATGGACAGCATCGGGACGTCGTTGACGGAATCGGAGTAGGCCGCGCAGCGGGACAGGTCGAGGCCGGATGACGCCGCCAGCGCCGCCACCGCGTGCTTCTTGCCGGGGCCGTGGAGGATGTCGCCGACCAGGCGGCCGGTGAACACGCCGTCCTCGACTTCCGCGACGGTGCCCAATGCGCCCGTCAGGCCCAGCCTCTTCGCGATGACCTGCGCCAGCTGCACCGGCGCCGCCGTCACCAGCCACACCTCCTGGCCGGCCTGCAGATGCAGGTCCGCCAGCTCGCGGGTGCCGCCGTAGACGCGGTCGCCGATGATCTCGTCGAAGATCTCCTCGGCCATCTCCACCGTGTCGTCGACCCGGTGGCCCTTGACGAACGCCAGCGCCTGCTCGCGCGCTTCCGCGACGTCTTCGGGGTTTTCCGACCCGGAGACCCGGAACTTGATCTGCTTCCACAGCATCCCGGCGAGCTCGCCGCGGTCGAAGAACCCGCGCCGCGCCAGCCCCGCGCCGAAGAGGAAAATGGAGGCGCCCTGCACCAGGGTGTTGTCCACGTCGAAGAAGGCGGCGGCCCCGGCGTCCTGCGGGATGTCGGGGTGGGGCTCGGACAGGCGATCGATGCCGCCGGCCGCGTGGGAGGCGCCGTGCACGGACCGGAACCCGACGAGCAGTTCGTCCGAATCGATGCCGTACAGCTCGCCCAGCGCGGCCAGCGCGGCGGCCTCTCCGGCGGCCCGCTGGGACTCCTGGTCCAGCGGGTGCAGCGCGACGGTTTCCAGGAAATGGCGGACGTTGCCGTGCGAGGGGATCAGTTCGGCCAAGATGTCGCCCGGCAACAGGGGCGGACGATCGGATCCTGGGTTGGGCACGGGCCTGTCCTAGTGGTGTTCGGTGAGTTCGGGTACTTCGGGTACGTCGGGTGATTCGGGTACTTCAGATGCTTCAGATGCGCCGCGCAGCTCGGGATCTGCGGCCGGTCGAGCCCGGCGATCGGCCCCCGTGGTGGTTCGTCCGGGTGCCCGTTCATCGTATGCTGCCTTCGACCGCGCCGCCGGGGAGAACGGCCGGGACGCCACCGAACAACGAAAAGGGGAACCGCGATGTCCGTCGTCACGCTCATGACCCGCGCAACCTGCGGCTCCTGCGCCCGCGTGGAGGCTCAGATCCGCCCCATCGCCGCGCGATTCGGCGCGGAGGTGGAGATCGTCGACGTCGATGCCGGAGACGGTTCGGACGCGGTGGAGTTCGGCGACCGGGTGCCGGTGGTGCTCGTCGACGGCGAGGAGATCGCCTGCTGGGAGATCGACGACGAGGATCTCATCGACGCCCTGCGCTGAGTCGCCGGGCGCCCGGATAGGGGTGGGGGCATCAACCCCCGCTTCCCCCGGGTGGGCGGCGAATAAGCGCCCCGCATGGGCGTGATCGGGGCTTCATGGGGGATGCGCGCGTTTGTGGAATATCCCCGCCACGGTCTACCGTTGTTGAAAATGAGCCCACGGCCGGGGGCAGGGCGCACAACGCCTGTCCTGAGCCTAGGGCACGGTGGATCTGGCACCCGCACCGGGGTCGGCGCTCGGCGTCGGCGCCCCGGTTCGCGCCGTTTTCACCTCGATCCAGATCCGCGTTGCTACGGCGAGGGCCGTCGGGACCCCGCGGAAATCGAGATCCGGCCGCCGATTCGGACGCCGGATGGAGGAGGAACGGATAGCGGTGGTTATGCCGTGAGTGTGCTGCTCGTCGGGATGTCGCACCGGTCCGCCCCAGTGTCCATGCTGGAGCGCGTGTCCGTGGCCGATACGGACCAGCCCAAGACCCTCGCCCGCCTCCTCTCCGAGGACGCGGTTTCCGAGGCGATGCTGGTCTCCACCTGCAACCGCGTCGAGTACTACGTCGCCGCCCGCGGTTTCCACGCCGGGTTGTCGGCGGTGGTCCGCGAAATAGTCGACCGCTCCGGTCTCGACGTCGACGAACTGACGCCCCACCTCTACGTCCGCTACGCCGAGGGCGCCGCCGAGCACATGCTGTCGGTGGCGTCGGGCCTGGATTCCATGGTCCTCGGCGAACAGCAGATCATCGGGCAGATCCGCACCGCCTATCAGGAGGCGGACGAGCACGGCGCCGTCGGGCGAACCCTCCACGACCTCGCCCAGCGTTCGCTGCACACCGGCAAGCGCGTGCACACCGAGACCGGCATCGACGAGGCGGGCGCCTCCATGGTCTCCGTCGCCGTCGACGAGGCCATCCGCGCCATCAACCCCGACTACCAGCCGGGCGACTCCGACGGACTGGCCGGGCGCAACGCACTGATCCTCGGCGCCGGCGCCATGAGCTCGCTGGCCGCCACGCACCTGGGCCGCGCCGGCGTTTCCCACATCACCGTCGCCAACCGCACCGTCGACCGCGCGGAGAACCTGGCCGCGCATTCCATCGAAGCCGGCATCCCCGCCCGCGCCATCGCGCTCGACGACTTCCGCGGCGTCCTCACCGACGTCGACATCCTGGTCACCGCCACCGGCGCCATGAGCCCCGTGGTGCTGGCCGACGACGTCCGCGACGCCGGCCCGCTGGCCATCGCCGACCTGTCCATGCCCCGCGACGTCGAGGAAGGCGTCGGCGAACTGCAGGGCATCGCGCTGTTCGACATCGAGCACCTGCAGATGACGTCCACCCGCGAGCTGGGCCGCGACGACGAAACCGCCGCCCGCGCCATCGTCGACCAGGAGCTCGACGGCTACCTGCAGGCGCAGCGCGCCCTGGAGGTCGCCCCGACGGTCAAGGCCCTGCGCGAGCGCGCCTCGGAAGTCGTCTCGGCCGAGCTGCTGCGCCTGGAGGCCAAGACCCCGGGCCTCACCGACCGTGAGCGGCAGGAGGTCGGACGCACCGTGCGACGGGTCGTCGACAAGCTGCTGCACGTGCCCACCGTTCAGGTGAAGAAGCTGTCGGGCGAGCCCGGCGGCACGTCCTACGCGCAGGCGCTGCAGCGCCTGTTCGACCTGCCGCTGTCGACGCCCCAGGCGTTGTACGCGGACACCGAAATCCCCGCCGACCTGATGGTCGGCAACCGCATGGGCCGCATGAGCGGCCCGGCCGACATCGAGGGCATTCTGCGACCCGGAACCGGAGGAAACCGTGGCTGACAACGACATCCAGGGCAGCGACGTCCATGGCAACGAGATCCAGGGCGACGGTTCGCCGGCCGGCGTGGCCGGGGACGACCGCCCGGTGATCCGCATCGGCACCCGCGGCTCCGAGCTGGCCACCACCCAGGCCGGCCACGTGCGCGACGCGCTGATCCGCATGGGCCACGAGGCCGAGCTGGTGATCGTCAAGACCGAGGGCGACGCCAACCGCCATGACCCGGTCGAGAAGATCGGCATCGGCGTGTTCACCCAGGCGCTGCGCCACGCGCTGCGCGAGGACGTCTGCGACATCGCCGTGCACTCCTTCAAGGACCTGCCCACCGCGCCGGAGGAGGACCTGGTCCTCGCCGCCGTGCCGCAGCGCGTCGACCCGCGCGAGGTGCTGGTCTCCCGCGGCAACGTGCCGCTGGCCGAGCTGCCCGAGGGCGCGAAGGTGGGCACCTCCGCCCCGCGCCGCGTGTCCCAGCTGCGCTCCGTGCGCCCCGACCTGGACATCCGCCCGCTGCGCGGCAACATCGAGACCCGCATGGGCCGCGTCGAGGACGACCTCGACGCCGTCGTGCTGGCCCGCGCGGGACTGGACCGCACCGGCCGCCTCGACCGCGCCGCCGAATCGCTCGACGTCGACGTGCTCATGCCCGCGCCCGCCCAGGGCGCGCTGGCCGTCGAGTGCCGCGCCGCCGACAAGCGCCTGGCGCTGATCGTCGGCCGCCTGGACGACGCCGCGTCCCGCGCCCGCGCCACCGCCGAACGCACCATCCTGTCGGTGCTGCAGGCCGGCTGCACCGCCCCGGTCGCCGCCCACTCGGAGATCGGCGAGGACGGCCAGCTGGAGCTGACCGCCGGCGTGTTCGCGCTGGACGGCTCGCGCCGCCTGGTCGAGTCCGCCGCCGGTGACCCCGCCGACGCCGAGGACATCGGCCGCAGCGTCGCCGAGCGCCTGCTGGAGCAGGGCGCCCACGACGTCATGGGGGACACCCTCCGTTGACCCCCGGGGATCCCGGCGCCTCCCGCGCGCCGGCGTCCCCGCCTCCGTTCCCGCCCCGATTCACCGAGAAGAAAAGCAACTCCACCACGATGAGCACCCCCCGCACGACGCCCGCCGGACGCATCCTGTTCGTCGGCGCAGGCCCGGGCAACCCGGATCTGCTGACGCTGCGCGCCCGCGAAGTCCTCGCCGGCACGTCCGTCGCCTACGTCGACCCGGACGTCATGCCGGGCGTACGCGAACTCGTCGCCGCTGATCTCCCGGTCCCGGAGGAGGTCCTGCGCGCCGCCGAGGAAGAGTACGAGCGCCTGTGCGCCGACGCCAAGGCCTCGGGGTCGCGCCGCAAGCCGCAGCGCCCCGCGCCGCCGACCGCCGCCGACATCCGCGAGCCCGTCGGGGACGCCACGGAGATGAGCCGTCTGCTCGTCGCCGAGGCCCGCCGCGGCCACGACGTCGTGCGCCTGGTTGCGGGAAACCCGCTGACCAGCGATGACGTGCTGGCCGAGATCAACGCCGTGTCGCGCAACAACATCGAGTTCCAGATCGTGCCGGGCATGTCCGTGCCGTCGACGGTCCCGGCGTTCGCCGGCATCGCCCTGGGCTCGACGTACACCGAAACCGACCTCGGCCGCGCCGACGTCGACTGGGACGAGCTGGCCGCCGCGCCGCAGCCGCTGGTGCTGCAGGCCGTCGAGGACGATCTGGCGGCCATCGCCAAGGAGCTCTCCGATCGCGGCCTGCCGGATTCGCTGCCGACGTCGGTGACGGTGCACGGCACCACCCGCCTGCAGCGCACCTACGACGTCACGCTGGGCACGCTGGCCCAGCTCTCCGGTGATCTGTCCGGCCCCTTGGTGGTCACGCTGGGCAAGGGCGTCGACAAGCGCTCGAAGTACAGCTGGTGGGAAAACCGCGCGCTCTACGGCTGGAACGTGCTGGTGCCGCGCGCGAAGGGCCAGGCCGGCCCGATGCGCACCCGCCTGGCCGCCCATGGCGCCATCCCGATCGAGGTGCCGACGATCTCCATCGAGCCGCCGCGCAGCCCCGCGCAGATGGAACGCGCGGTCAAGGGCCTGGTCGACGGCCGGTACCAGTGGGTGGTGTTCACCTCCGTCAACGCCGTCAACGCGGTGTGGGACAAGTTCACCGAGTTCGGCCTGGACGCGCGTTCGTTCGCGGGCGTGCGCATCGCCGCGGTGGGCCACAAGACCGCCACCGCCATCCGCGAGTTGGGCATCACCCCCGAGCTGCTTCCCGACGAGGCCCGCCAGAACGCCGCCGGCGTCGTCGAGGTCTTCCCCGAATTCATCGAGGGCATGGACCCCGTCAACCGGGTGCTGCTGCCGCGCGCCGACATCGGCACCGACGTCCTCGTCGACGGCCTCATCGACCTGGGTTGGGAGGTCGACGACGTCACCGCCTACCGCACCGTCCGCGCCGCCCCGCCGAGCGCCGAGATCCGCGACATGATCAAGACCGGCGGGTTCGACGCGGTCTGCTTCACGTCCGGCTCGACGGTGAAGAACCTGGTCGGCATCGCCGGCAAGCCGCACGCCCGCACGATCATCGCGTGCATCGGTCCGATGGCCGCCGCGACCGCCCGCGAGTACGGGCTGCGCGTCGACGTCATGCCGGAGCGCGCGGGCATCACTGATCTGGTCGATGCACTGGCCGACCACGTCGCCGCGCTGCGAGCCGCCGGCCAGCTGCCGCCGCCGCGCAAGAAGCGCCGCAAGCGCGCCGCCGACGACAAGCCGGCGGGGGTCGCCGCCGAGTCGCTTTCCGACGCATCGGCCGAGCCCGCGGAGTAGCGCCCCGGGGCCGGGCGGCGAGCCCGACCCCGGTGCCCGTTTCGGGGCGGGCGACCGTACCCTGGGGGCATGACGGATTCCGGTAACACCCCAGCCAACGTCCCCGGCCCCGTGCGCAGGCCCCGGCGCCTGCGCGCCAACCCCGTGATGCGGCGGATGACGGCGGAGACGTCGCTGTCGGTCGACGATCTGATCCTGCCCATGTTCGTGGCGGATGGCCTGGACGAGGCCCGTCCGATCACCTCGCTGCCCGGGGTGGTGCAGCACACCGAAGATTCGCTGGTGCGCGCGGTCGAGGAGGCCGCCGAGCTCGGCATCCCGGCCGTCGACCTGTTCGGCGTGCCGCTGGATTCCGACAAGGACGGGGAGGGCACCTGCTCGTGGCTGGAGGACGGGGTGCTCAACCGGGCTCTGTCCCGTCTGCGCCGAGAGTTCGGCGATGACGTGCTGATCATGGCGGACACCTGCCTGGACGAGTTCACCGACCACGGCCATTGCGGCGTCCTGCGCGAGGACCGGTGGGGCCGCACCATCGTCGACAACGATGCGACGCTGGCCAATTACGCCCGCATGGCGGTCGCGCAGGCCGACGCCGGAGCCCACATCGTGTCGCCGTCGGGGATGATGGACGGCCAGATCGAGGTCATCCGCGCCGCGCTGGACGCCGCCGGGCACGTCGACGTGGCGATCATGGCCTACTCCGCGAAGTACGCGTCCGCGTTCTACGGGCCGTTCCGCGAAGCCGTCGGCAGTTCGCTGCAGGGCGATCGCCGCACCTACCAGCAGGACGCGGCGAACCGCCGCGAAAGCCTGCTGGAGGTCGAGCTGGACATCGCCGAGGGCGCCGACTTCGTCATGGTCAAGCCGGCCATGGCGTACCTGGACATCGTCCGCGAAGTCGCCGACATGTCCCCGGTGCCGGTGGCGGCGTACCAGGTCTCCGGCGAGTACGCGATGATCCACGCGGCCGCGGAGCGCGGGTGGATCGACCTGGAGGCGGCGATGATGGAATCGGTGCTGGGCATCCGCCGCGCCGGCGCCGAGCAGGTGCTCACCTACTTCGCCGTCGACGTCGCCCGGAAGCTCGCGGACCGATGAGCGCACGGCCCCAACCGCCCGAGCAGATCGTCGGCGCCTGGCAAGCGTGGCTCGCCACGTGCGTGCTGCAGGTGGCGGGGGCCCTGACCACGTTGGCCATCAACCTGCTCAACCCGGGCGCGCTCCTGGAGGTCCCCGGCATGGGCGGGCAGTCGGTGGGCGACGCGTTCCCCGAGCTGGGGGCCGACGACAAGCTTCTCGTGGCACGCGGCTCGGCGGTGATGACCATGCTGATCACGCTGGTCTTCGCGGGCATCTTCGCATTCCTGGCCTTCCTGATGAAGCGCGGGAACAAGTGGGCCCGGTTCGTTTTGGTCGTCGGTTCGGCGTACCTGATCGTGCGGATGCTCACCCTGTTTCTCGGCGGCCCGGCGGGACCGTGGTCGCAGGCCCCGGTTCCGTTGCAGTTGGGCGACGGGGCGCTGGCCATCGCGTCGGCCACGGCGGCGGGTGCCGCGGTTGCATTGGCGTCGGGGCGCGCCGCCATGGAGTATTTTGGCGCCGGAGGAAAGGGTTCCGGCGATGGTCCGGGACCCGATGCGGGCGACGGCGCCCGCAAGGGCCGCGGAAAGGATGGCGGGGATGGCCGCTGAGGCACGGATCGGCCGACCGGCGTGGAGCCTGACGCTGGTCGGCGGGGCCATCGCGCAGGCGGTGGTGTCCATGTTGCTGTTGACGGGGGACCGGTCCGGCATCCGCCCCGAGGTGGCGCGCGACATCGTCATCGTCGGCGTGCTGGGCATTGTGGTGGCGATCCTCGTGGCGCTGCTGGCGCCGTCGGCGGAGACGTCGAAGACCGTGCGCCGCGTCCTCATCGGCGCGGTGGTGCTGATGACCTTCGTGTCGCTGGCCGGCGCGATGGCCATGGCCGTGACCGCGTGGACCGTGGTGCCGGCCGGCGTGATGATCCTGGGTCTGGTGCTGCTCTACCGCGACATCCGGGGGCGCGGGGACGGCGAGGCGTGATGAGCCCCTCGACGAATTCGCGCGTGCCGGCCGCGCCGAAGGATCCGGAGCCGGCGGAATCGCGCGGCTCCACCCCGGAACAGGAGCGGGCGCGCGATCTGCGCGAGACCGACGAGCGCGTCACGCGGGCCATCGACGAGGCGAAGCTGGCGGCGGCGAAGCTGGTCCGCCCGCGGGGCCGCGCCGACGGCGATGAGAGCCTGCACCAGCGTCTGGCCCGCCGCACGGGCACCGGTCTGACTTCGTTCGGCCTCGTGCTCGAGGGCCTGGAGTCCGCGTTGGAGGCCGACGAGGCCGAGCGCATCCTCGCCGGTTTCCCGGGCGTGCGCGCCACGGTCGTCTACCAGCCGGGCCGTGCGTGGGTCACCGCGCCGGACGACATCGCCCCCGACGTCCTCATCGCGGCGCTGGCCGAGCACGGCATCGGGGCGTACCTGACCCGCAATTCGCTGCGGCGCCGCGCGACCCGCCTCGACGCCTCCCCGCGCCGTCGCCCGGCGGTGCCCGCCGCGGCGCAGCAGATGGCGGAGGCGCGGGTGCGGCGCCGCGAAGCGACGCAGCGTAGGGAGGGCTCCAACGAGGCCCTGTTCACCGCCCGCGCCCTGGTGACCAAGACCCGGTTCGTCGTGTCGCTGCTGCTGAGCATCCCCGTCCTGGTGCTGTCGCTCCACGTGCCGTGGCAATTCGATTGGTGGCAGTGGGTGTGCGCGGGCCTGACCACGATCGTGGCGTTGTGGGGCGGGTGGCCGTTCCACCGGGCGATGCTGGCGTCGATGCGCCGGCGGATGTCCGCGCTCGACGGTGCCAGCGCCGCGGCGATCCTCCTGGCGTGGGCGTGGTCCCTCGGGGAGATCGTGCTGGGCGATGCGGGAAAGATCGGCTTCACGACGACGCCGACGTGGTTCGCCTTCCACTATGAACGCAGTTCCCCGGCGGAGCTGTTCCTGGACGTGGCCTGCGGCGTGACCGTCCTGTTGTTGGGTGGGCGACTGGCGACGCGCTACAACCGGGTCCGCACCGGCGCCGCCATGAACGTGCTGCGCATCCCCGCCGACCGTCACGTGACGGTGGTCCGCAAGACCGGCAAGGCCTCGAAGCCCGAGAAGCGGCGGGTGCCCATCGCCGAACTCAACATCGGCGAGGACGTGCTGGTGCCTCCCGGGCAGATCATCCCCGTCGACGGCGTCGTCGTCGGCGGCGCGTCGCGGGTCGACTCCCGCGTGGTCGGCGGCGGGCCGGTGCCCAAGGAGACGAAGGTCAACTCCCGCGTGTGGGCGGGTTCCCTGAACCTGGACCAGCGCCTGAAGGTCCGCGTCGCCCGCACCGGGTCGAAGACCCGCGCCGCGGCGATCCAGCGTTGGGTGCAGGCGGCGATCCGCGAGGAGGACGCCGCCCACCAGGTGGCGGTCCGCTCCGCGTCGGTGCTGGTGCCCTGGTCGATGCTGCTCGCGCTCGTGGCGTTCGGCATCTGGTGGCTGGTCTCCGGCGGGGCGGGCGGGGCTTTCGCCGTGGCGCTGGCCATCCTCATCGGCATCGCCCCGGTGGCGCTGGCCATGTCCACGTCGACGGCGCTGCGCATCGGCATCCTGTCGGCCGCCGAGAGGGGACTGCTCATCCGCGACGCGGAGGCCTTCCGGTCGCTGGCCAGTGCTGACTCGGTGATGTTCAACCGCGTCGGCACCCTCACCGCCGGCGAGATGCACGTCCTGCAGGTCGCGGCCGTGGAGGGCGAGAACCCCGAGCTGATCCTCCGCGTCGCCGGCGCCCTGATGATGGAGAGCGACCACCCGGTCTCCGCCGCCATCGTCCGCGCCTGCCGCGTCTCCCGCGACACCGACCCCGGCGGGGACGTGCCCCATTGGATCGACGTGCACCACGTGGAAATCGACGACGATGGCGCGTTCATCGGCCAGGCGGAACTGCCGGTGGTCACGTCCGACGGCGACGTCGAAAAGCGATTCGTGGAGGCCAGCCTGTGGCGGCCCCGCGACATGTCCGCCCTCGACGAGCGGATGGCCGTCGCGGCCATGGGCGGCGGCACCCCCTTGGTCATAAGCTGGCGGGGCAAGGTCCGCGGCGTCATCACCGTCGGCGAGGACATCAAGCCCGACGCCGTCGAGGCCATCGACGAGCTGGAGGAGATGGGCGTGGACACGATCATGATCACCCGCGACCCCTACCCGGTCGCGCGGCGCTTCGCCGACCGTTTGGGCATCTCCCGCGTCTATGCCGGCATCGTGCCCGGCCGGAAGGCCGCCGCCGTCCGCGGCGTCCATTCGGGCGGCGAAACCGTGGTCATGGTCGGCGGCTCCGACGTCGCCGAATGCCTCCGCGTCGCCGACGTGGGCGTGATGATGGACGCCGACGCCGGCGTCGACGACCTCGAGATCGAGGAATCGGACGTGGTGTCGCTGCGCTCCCGCGTCTCCTCCATCCCCGAGGCCATCTCGCTGGCCCGCGACGTCACCCGGACCATGGGCGGCAACATCGCCTTCGCCTGGGGCTACAACATCGCCGTGCTGGTGCTATCCGTAGCCGGCGTGCTGCACCCGCTCATCGCCGCGCTGCTGATGGTCGCCTCCGGGCTGTGGATCGAATGGCGTTCACGCCGACTCAACCGGATCATGGGCCGCGGCGGCATCCGCCCCGCGCTGACCCGCCGCATGTCCCGGGGTGGTTGACCCCGGGGGCGGGTTGGCCCGCCGCGAGGGCGTTTCCCTACGATGGGCGGCGTGACTACACCCCAGCGGACCTCAAAACAGCAGACGGACAACTCCGCGCGCCTCTTCGACGGCGCCCGTGCGGTGACCCCGGGCGGGGTGAACTCCCCGGTGCGCGCCTTCGGCTCCGTCGGCGGCACCCCCCGCTTCATCGAATCGGCGAAGGGTTCGCGCCTGACCGACGTCGACGGCAACGAGTACGTCGACCTGGTCTGCTCCTGGGGCCCCATGCTGATGGGCCACGCCCACCCGGCCGTCGTCGACGCCGTGCGCGAGGCCGCCGGCCGTGGCCTGTCCTTCGGCGCCCCGACCGCCGGCGAGACCGAGCTGGCGCAGGAGATCATCGACCGCACCTCCGTCGAGGAGGTCCGACTGGTCAACTCCGGCACCGAGGCCACCATGTCCGCGGTGCGCCTGGCCCGCGGTTTCACCGGCCGCGGCAAGATCGTCAAGTTCGACGGCTGCTACCACGGCCACGTCGACGCGCTGCTGGCGTCGGCCGGCTCGGGCGTGGCCACCTTCGGCCTGCCGGATTCGCCGGGAGTCACCGGCGCGTCGGCCGCCGACACGATCGTGGTGCCCTACAACGACCTGGAGGCCGTGCGCCGCGCGTTCGCAGAGAACCCGGGCGAGATCGCCTGCGTGATCGCCGAGGCCGCCGCGGGCAACATGGGCACCGTCGCACCGGGCGAGAACTTCAATGCGGAGCTCAAGGCCATCGCCAATGCCAATGGCGCGCTGCTGATCCTCGACGAGGTGATGACGGGCTTCCGCACCTCCGCCAAGGGCTGGTACGGCGTCGACGGCGTCGCCGGCGACCTGACCACCTTCGGCAAGGTCGTCTCCGGCGGCCTGCCCGCCGCGGCCTTCGGCGGCCGCCGCGACATCATGGAGCACCTTGCCCCGCAGGGCCCCGTCTACCAGGCGGGCACGCTGTCCGGTAACCCGGTGTCCGTCGCCGCGGGGCTGGCCAGCCTCCGCGCCGCCGACGAATCCGTCTACGCCGCCGTGTCCGCCAACGCCGACCGCATGGCCGGCATCCTGTCGGACGCGCTGACCGCGGAGGGCGTCGCCCACCACATCCAGCGCGCCGCCACGTTCTTCTCGCCGCGCTTCGCCGAGGGCGAGGGCCGCAACTTCGCGGACATGAAGGCCGCCGACACGTTCCGCTACCCGGCGTTCTTCCACGCCCTGCTGGAAAACGGCGTCTACGCGCCGCCGAGCTGCTTCGAGACCTGGTTCGTGTCCTCGGCCCTGACCGACGCCGACTTCGAGGTCATCGAGTCCGCCGTTCGCGTCGCCGCCAAGGCCGCCGCGGCCGCGACCCCGGAGCCCGGCCAGTGACCGGGCCGGACGACGGGCGCACGCCCGTGCATTCGCCGCGCACCATCGTCCACCTGGTCCGCCACGGGGAGGTGCACAACCCGACGAAGATCCTCTACGGCCGACTGTCGGGCTATCGCCTGTCGGACCGGGGCCGCGCGCAGGCGGAGGCCACGGCCCGCTCCTTCGCGGGCCACGACGTCGCCTACCTGGCGTGCTCGCCGCTGCAGCGCACCCGCGAGACCTCCGAGCCGATGACCGCGGTGACCGGCCTGGACCCGGTCATCGATCCGGACGTGCTGGAGGCCGGCAACTCCTTCGAGGGCCTGCACGTGCGCGGCTGGGATTCCGACCTGTGGAATCCCCGCTATTGGCCGCGGCTGCGCCGGCCGAGCGTGCCCAGCTGGGGCGAGCCGTACGAGGAGATCGCCGACCGCATGTTCACGGCGATCCACCGCGCGCGCGAGGCCGCGGAGGGCCGGGAGGCGGTCATCGTCACCCACCAGCTGTGCGTGGTCGCCGCGGCCCGCCGCGCCCGCGACCTGCCGCTGGCCCACAATCCGGCGGACCGCCAGTGCGATCTGTCGTCGGTGACCTCTCTGGTCTTCCTGGGCGACACGATCGTCGACGTGCGTTACGCGGAGCCGGCCGCGCATCTGTGACCGGTCCGGGGCCGGGAGCCGTGATTCGTTTCCCGGTCCCTCTTTTCGTTAGATTGCAGTAAACCCAGAACACGAATGGACGGCCCCTTCGCATGCGCCCCCTCTTCCGCACCATCGCCGCCGTGGCGGGCATCGCCCTGACCGCGTCGTTGGCGGCCTGTTCCGACGACACCGTCGGCCATGACGCCGTGGCCATCGGCGGCACGTTCGAGTTCGTCTCGCCGGGCGGCCAGACGACCATCGAGTACGCGCCGGAGGACCGCGCCCCCGTCGGCGAGGTCTTCGGCGAATCGCTGATGGACGAGGGCCGGGAGATCCGCCTGTCGGATTTCGAGGGCGAGATGGTGGTGCTCAACGCGTGGGGCCAGTGGTGCGCGCCGTGCCGCTCGGAGTCGGATGATCTGCAGGCCGTGCACGAGAAGATGCAGGCCGATGGCCTGGGCACGCTGCTGGGCATCAACGTCCGCGACAACGTCATTTCCGCGCCGCGGGACTTCGTCGAGGACAATGGCCTGAGCTACCCGTCGATCTACGATCCGCCGTTCGTCAACGCGGTGGCGCTCGGCGGCATCCCGGCGTCGGTGATCCCGACGACGATCATCCTGGACCGGGAGCACCGCCCGGCGGTGGTCTTCCTCAAGGAGGTCAGCGAGTCGGAGCTGTGGGACGCCGTGCGCAAGGTCGCCGACGAGGGTGGGGGAGCCTAGATGCTCCTCGCCTCCGGCATCGGCGACGCTTTCGCGGACGCCGCGTCCCAGGGCCCGATTCTGCTGGCGCTGCTGGCGGCCGCCGCCGCGGGCCTGGTGTCCTTCGCCAGCCCGTGCGTGATCCCGCTGGTCCCCGGTTACGTGTCCTATCTGACGGGCATTTCGGGCGCGGCGGGGGAGGCGGGTGCCACGTCGCCGTCGGGTGCGCCTTCGCGTGACGACGGCCCGCGCGGAGCCACTGCGGTGGCCAACCAGAAGAAGGTCCGCGCCCGGGTGGGCCTGGCGGCGCTGCTGTTCGTCGCCGGTTTCACGGTGATCTTCGTCCTCGGCTCCGCGTCGGTGTTCGGCCTGGTGTCGACGCTGCGGGTGGAGGCGCGGACGCTGACCGTCGTCGGCGGCGTGGTCACCATCATCATGGGCCTGGTGTTCATGGGCATGGTCCCGGCGCTGCAGCGCGACACCCGCATGGCGCCGAAGCGGTGGACCACGTGGCTGGGCGCCCCGATGCTCGGCGCGGTGTTCGCGCTGGGTTGGACGCCGTGCCTGGGCCCGACGCTGACGGCCATCATTTCGGTGTCCGCCGGCACGGAGGGGCTCACCGCCGCCCGTGGCGTGGCGCTGATCGTGGCGTACTGCATGGGCCTGGGCCTGCCGTTCATCCTGGTGGCGCTGGGCTCGGCACGCGCCATGAAGGGCGTGGACTGGCTGCGCCGCAATTCCCGCACGATCCAGATGGTCGGCGGCGCGATGCTGGTGCTGGTGGGCATCGCGTTGGTCACGGGCCTCTGGGATATGTTCGTCAATTGGATTCAGGTGGCGTTCATCACCGACACGGTGACGCCGATTTAAGGAGATGGCAGCGACGATGGCGACTACCCCGCAGGGGCAGGGCACGCGAAGCACGGCCGGCGCGAAGGCGATGCGCCCCGTGCGCGCGGCGTGGCGGTGGCTGACCAGCATGCGCACCGCGCTGATCCTGCTGTTCCTGCTGGCGTTCGCGGCGATCCCGGGTGCGCTGCTGCCGCAGCGGTCGCTGTCGGAGTCGAAGGTCGACGAGTATCTGGCCAACAACGGCACGATGGCGGAGATCTTCGACAAGCTCCAGCTTTTCGACGTCTTCTCGTCGGTGTGGTTCACCGCCATCTACGTGCTGCTGTTCGCGTCGCTGGTGGGCTGCATCATCCCGCGCACCATCGAGCACTGGAAGGCGATGCGCACGCCGCCGGCGCGCGCGCCGAAGAATCTGGGCCGCCTGCCCATGAACGACGACGGCGTCGTCGACAAGCCCCTGGACGAGGTCAAGGCGGACGTGTCCTCCCGCCTCAAGCGGTGGCACCTGACGGAGACGCCGGCGGCGGAGGACCGTGCGGGCGCCCTGTCGTTCTCCGCCGAGCGCGGGTTCTTCCGCGAGTTCGGCAACCTGGTGTTCCACCTGGGCCTGGTCGCGCTGCTGATCACCATCGCCGCGGGCAAGCTGCTGTACTACGAGGGCCAGATCATCCTGATCACGGACACCGGCACCGAGATCCAGGACGAGGCCGTGCAGGGCGCGGTGAACACCCCGTTCTGCAACACCGCGCCCGCCAACTTCGACTCGCTGCGCCCGGGCCTGCTTTTCGACGGCACCGGCCTGAACCCGTTCTGCGTGCAGGTCGAGGACTTCGTGGCCGACTACCTGCCCAACGGCCAGGCGGAGATGTTCACGTCGAACATCCGCTGGGCAGACGAGGACACCATGCGCGAGCCGACGGAGGAGTGGAACGAGCAGACGCTGCGCGTCAACCACCCGCTGCGCGTCGCCGGTGACCGCGTGTACCTGCAGGGCCACGGTTTCGCCCCGGCCATGCGGGTGACGTGGCCCAACGGCGAATCGCGGACGTCGATCGTGCAGTTCCGCCCGGATGACCCGACGTTCTTCCTGTCCTCCGGGGCGATGCGCTTCGACCCGCCGGCCGGCATGTACCCGGACCTGTACGAGCGCCGCCAGAACCAGATCGCCATCGAGGGCCTGTTCGCCCCGACCGCCGAGTTCACCGGCGAGTCCGGCGCGCTGCTGACGTCGGTGTACCCGGCCATGAACGACCCGGCCGTGGCCGTGGACGTCTACCGCGGCGACGCGGGCCTGGACACCGGCCGCAGCCAGCAGCTGTTCTCGCTGGACCGCGACCTGATGCATTCCGGCCAGCTGGAGAAGATCGACCGCGTCAACCTCAAGGAGGGCGAGGACGTCACCCTCGACGACGGCACGAAGATCGAGTTCCTCGGCGCCAAGGAGTTCGTCAACCTGCAGGTGTCGCACGATCCGACGCAGGTGTGGGTGCTGTGGTCGTCGATCGCGATGCTCGCCGGCCTGGTCGTGTCGCTGGCCGTGAAGCGCCGCCGCCTGTGGGTGCGCCTGCACCCGGTGTCGGACACGGCCACCCGCGTGGAGTTCGGTGGCCTGGCCCGCACGGACCGCGCCGGGTGGGGCGACGAGTTCGACGCCTTCGTGCGCGGGGTCCTCGGCCGGCCGGAGCCGGAGGACGACTGATCCGGCTGCCTGGCTGATCCGGCCGTCATCGGCCTGAAACGGCGGGTTTGACGACGTGGCGTCGTCAAGCCCGCCGTTCGCCATCGCGGGCCCGGCCTGCGACGATGCCCCCGGGGGTTGGGGTTTCGGGCGGTGCGCGACTACGGTCATACCCGATCGCACGAACCCCCGAACATGCTTGGAGCGGCCCCGATGCCCGTCAACCAGACACTGGCGCAGTACTCCGATTGGTCCTATTTCTCGGCCTTCGCGCTGTACGCGCTGGCGCTGCTGCTGTTCATCGCCTACTACGTGCGCCGCCTGTCGGCGTTGGAGGCCCGGGCGGAGGCCCGCGCCGGGATGGTGGGCGAGAAGGTGCTCGTCGGCTCGGGCGCCTCCGCCGACTCCGCGGACTCCGTTACTGATGCGGGCCGGGGCGGGGACCCGGTCACGGGCACGGGGTCCATCCCGGACACCTACGACGCCAACGAGCACGACGCCGAGGCCGTCGCCGCGAAGTTCCGCAAGGCCGCGTCCATCGGCGCGATGGCCGAGATGGTCGTCTACATCGGCGTTGCCGTGCACCTGGCGTCGGTGGTCCTGCGCGGCCTGTCCGCCGAGCGTTTCCCGTGGGGCAACCTGTACGAGTACATCTCGGTGTTCAGCCTCTTCGCCATGGTCATCGCGGCCGTGGTCCTGCGCCGCAACGAGATGCGCATCTTCTGGCCCTGGCTGCTGACCCCGGTCGCGGCGCTGATGTTCTACGGCGGCACCTCGCTCTACGCCGAGTCCGCGCCGGTCGTGCCCGCGCTGCAGTCCTTCTGGTTCCCCATCCACGTGTCCACCGTCTCCATCGGCGGCGGCATCTTCCTGGTCTCCGGCATCGCCTCGCTCCTGTACCTGCTGCGCATCAAGCAGCCGAAGGGGCGGGAGAAGGGTTTCTTCGGCAAGCTGGCCATGCCGCTGCCGGCCGCGAAGACCCTCGACGCCATCGCGTACCGCACCGCCATCTGGGCGTTCCCGCTGTTCGGCCTGGGCGTCGTGTTCGGCGCCATCTGGGCCGAGGTCGCCTGGGGCCGTTTCTGGGGCTGGGACCCGAAGGAGACCGTGTCCTTCGTGACGTGGATCGTCTATGCCGGTTACCTCCACGCCCGCGCGACGTCGGGTTGGCGCAACGCCGCGGCCGCGTGGATCAACATCCTCGGCTTTGCGACGATGGTGTTCAACCTCTTCTTCATCAACATGGTCGTCTCCGGCCTGCACTCCTACGCCGGTCTGAACTGATGCGCGCGAACAACAAGGGCTCCCTGACGCTGGGCGCGTTCCTGTTCCTGATCGGCCTGTTCTTCACCGTGTTCGCCCCCGGCGGGCTCGGCGAGGTGACCATGGTCGCCGGCGTGGCCATGATCCTCGCGGCGTTCGCGCCGATCGACGTGATCCGGCGCTTCGGCACCAAGCGCGCCCTGTACGCGGCGCTGGGCCTGGTGGCCCTCGGCTCGGTGCTGACCATCGCCGACTGGTCCGACAACTCCCCGGCCTGGGTGGAGGTCGCCGGCGGCGCCCTGTTCCTCGCCGGCGTGCTGATCATGACCATCTACGCCACCGCTCCGAAGGACTCCACCGGGGCGTCCGCGCCGCAGAACGATCGGATGGGGCGGCCCTAGGGCCCACGATTCACCCCTGCCGTCTCCACCGCCGCCGACGCATCGCCGTCGGCGGCGGTTTTTCTTCTCTCGGGGTGATCCGGGCTGCGGGGTACGGTGGTCGCATGCGCATCCTCGTCACCGGCGGCGCCGGTTTCATCGGCTCGAACTTCGTGCTGCGGACCCTGGCCACCCGGCCGGACGTCGACGTCACGGTGCTGGATTCCTTCACCTACGCGGCGAACTCGGACAGCCTCCGCGAGGTTCCGGGGAACCCGGATTCGCCCTACGTCTGCGACGTCGTCGCCGGGGATGTCCGGGACGCCGAACTGGTCGACGGCCTCGTCGCAAAGCATGATGCCGTCGTGCATTTCGCGGCCGAGTCGCACAACGACAATTCGCTGCGCGACGCCGACCCGTTCGTCGGCTCCAACGTCGTGGGCACCGTCACGCTGCTCAAGGCATGCGCGAAGCACGACGTTCGGCTGCACCACATCTCCACCGACGAGGTCTTCGGGGACCTCGCTCTCGATGACCCGGCGCGCTTCACCCCGCAGACGCCGTACAACCCGTCGAGCCCGTATTCGGCGTCGAAGGCGGCGGCCGACCATTTCGTGCGCGCGTGGGTGCGCAGCTTCGGGCTGGCGGCGACCATCAGCAACTGCTCGAACAACTACGGGCCGCGGCAGCACCCGGAGAAGTTCATCCCCCGCCAGATCTGCGGGCTGCTGCGCGGCCGCGAGCCGCGGTTGTACGGCACCGGCGACAACGTGCGCGATTGGATCCACGTCGATGACCACAACGACGCCGTGTGGGCCATCCTCGACCGCGGCGCCATCGGTGCCACGTACCTCATCGGCGCCGACGGCGAGCGCGCCAACATCGACGTCGTCGGCGACCTGCTGGAGGTCTTCGGCCGCGGCCGCGACGAGTTCGTCCACGTCACCGACCGTCCCGGCCACGACCGCCGCTACGCCATCGATCCGTCGTCGATGGAGGGTCTCGGCTGGGAGCCCGCCTACCGCGACTTCCACGCCGGACTGGCCGCCACCGTCGACTGGTACCGGGCCAACCCGGGGTGGTGGGCCGCGGCGTACGACGCCGCCGAGGCCGGGTACGCGCGCGTCGAAAAGCCGATCGCGCCCTGACGCCCGCCCGGGCCCTAGACTCGGACCCATGACGCAGGGCACCGACAAAGCCACCTTCCAGCCGACCGCCATCCCGGGGGTGCACGTTTTCGAGCCGATCATCCACGGCGACGCGCGCGGTTCGTTCCACGAGTGGTTCAAGGCCGACGCGTTCATCGACGCCACCGGCTACCCGTTCATCCCCGAGCAGGCGAACATGAGCGTGTCCGCCGCCGGCGTCGTCCGCGGCCTGCACTTCGCCGACGTGCCGCCGGGGCAGGCGAAGCTGATCACGTGCCCGGCCGGCCGCGTGCTCGACGTCATCGTCGACGTGCGCCGCGGGTCGCCGACGTTCGGCGAGGTGCTCACCGTGGAGCTGGAGGCCGGGTCGCGGCGCGTGGTGCACGTGCCGGTGGGCGTCGCGCACGGTTTCATTTCGCTTGCCGACGACTCCGTCCTGACGTACCTCACCTCCACCGGCTACGACCCCGAGATCGAACGAGCGGTGTCGATCCTGGACCCGGAGCTGGGCATCGACGTGGAGGGGATTCTCGCCGGTGCCGGCGAAGGCGGAGAGGTGGGCGTCGTCAAGCCGATCCTGTCGGACAAGGACGCCGCGGCCCCCACCATCGCCGAATTCGAATCCGCCGGCGGTTCCCTGCCGGACTGGGACGACTGCTGCGCGATGGAAAACGAGCTGCGCGACGAGTGGGCGATGGCCAACGAGGACGTCGGGGAGGCGTGAGTCCGCGATGAAGGGCATCATTCTGGCCGGCGGCACGGGGTCGCGGCTGTGGCCGATCACGAAGGCCGTGAGCAAGCAGCTCGTGCCGGTGTACGACAAGCCGATGATCTACTACCCGCTGTGCACGTTGATGCTGGCGGGGATCAGGGACATTCTGATCATCACCACGCCCGAGGATGCGCCGCAGTTCACGCGGCTGCTCGGCGACGGTTCCGACTTCGGCGTCAACCTGACCTACGCGGAGCAGGACGAGCCGCGCGGCCTGGCGGAGGCGTTCATCATCGGCGCCGACCACATCGGCGATGAGCCGGTGGCGCTCGTGCTCGGCGACAACATCTTCTACGGCGCCGGTCTGGGCACCCAGCTGCGGCGGTTCCGCGAGCCCGGGGGAGGGGCGATCTTCGCGTACTGGGTCGCCGACCCGACGGCGTATGGCGTGGTTGATTTCGACGAGTCGGGGATGGCCACCGGCCTGCAGGAAAAGCCGGCCGATCCGCGGTCGAATTTCGCGGTGCCGGGCCTGTATTTCTACGACGCCGACGTGGTGGACATCGCGCGGGGGCTCGAGCCGTCGGCGCGCGGGGAGCTGGAGATCACCGACATCAACCGCGCGTACCTGGAGCAGGGGCGCCTGAAGGTGGAGATCCTGCCGCGCGGCACGGCGTGGCTGGACACCGGCACCGTCGACATGCTCATGGCCGCAGGCGATTTCGTGCGGACCATCGAGCAGCGCCAGGGCCTGAAGATCGGTTGCCCCGAGGAAGTCGCCTGGCGCATGGGCTGGCTTTCCGACGACGACCTCGAGCAGCGCGGCCGTGACCTGGCGAAGTCCGGCTACGGCGCCTACCTGCTGCAGCTGCTCGAGCGCGGCAAGAACGTGTAGGTCGCGGCGCGGCGGCGGGGCGATCTGCCGCGGCCCGGCGATGACTCGACAGCCGTTCGGTAGTGGCTCGGCTGACTAAGCGTTGTCGGGGTTCGGCGGGTTTTCCCCGGGCTCGGGGCCCTCGGGGCCCTCGGGGCCCTCGGGACCCTTGACGTTGCCGGTGCCGTCGGCGCCGCGCGCATTTCGGCGCTGCTCCTCCGCACGCCGGCGCTCACGCTCGGCCTCGGCGGCACGCTCGCGGGCGCGCTGCTCGTCGAAGCGCTGCTTTTCCAGGCGCCAGAGGAAGTCCTCGTCATCGTCGGGGCCCTTGATGCGCGGCTGCCCGAGGTTCGCTCGGTCGCCGCGGCCACCGCGACCGATGCCGCCGAGCCCACCGGGACGTCCACCACCCAGGGCACCGCCTCGCCCGCCCCCGAGCGCTCCGGGACCGGCCATGCCGCTGCGGCCCGTGCCCTTGCCCCAGGTCCCGGGGCCGAACGCGCGCCACACCAGCACGATCACGACGATGATCAGGATCAGAATCAGCAAACGACCCACCTCGCACCTCCTACGTCAATCCAGGATACGTAGAGTGTCACGTGTGAGTGACAATGCGAAGCAGAACCCCGGCACCGGCACCGGCACCGGCGCTCCCGACCAGGACGCGCACCGCGCGCAACGCAACCAGGCGTTCAAGGACGTCTTCTGGTACGGCCTTGCCCGGCTGATGCTGTTCCTCGTGGTGTTCGCGGTGCTCGTCGGCATCATCGTGCTGTTCGAGATCCAGGTCCCGCTGGCCATCCTCGCCGTTCTGGCGCTGATCGTGGCCATGCCGGCGTCGGTGTTCCTGTTCCCCAAGCTGCGCACCCGCGCCAACGAGGGCGTTGCGGTGTGGGACTCCAACCGCCGCGCGCACAAGGAATACGTGCGCCGGCAGCTCGCGGAGCGCGAGTCGATGTAGCGATCGCGCCGTGCGGTCGCCCACGGAGGCTGCGCGCGGTCGCGCACGGAGGGCGTGCGCGCCCGTCTAACCCAGCGCGGACTAACCCAGCGCGAGCGCCAGGGCCGTGACCACGGCCCACAGCAGCATGGCCCGGCCGGCCATCCCCAGCACGGGGATGAGCGCCGGGCCCTTCGCGTTCCCGGTCACGGGCCGCGAGGCGACGAAAATCAGGGGCGCGGCCACCAGCCCCGCCAGCGCCCACGGGGTGGCGAAAGCCAGCGCCACGGACGCGACCAGGGGAGTGCAGGCCAGCGCGACCCACGCCTTGCGGGTGCCGGCGTCGCCGAGGCGCACGGCCAGCGTCACCTTGCCGGCCTCGGTGTCGGAGGGGATGTCGCGCAGGTTGTTGGCCAGGTTCACCGACGCGGAGATCGCGCCGATGGCCACCGCCGCGACGACGCCGGGCCAGCTGATCCGCCCGGACTGGGTGAACTCGGTGCCGAGCACCGCGACGAGCCCGAAGAACACGAACACCGCCACCTCACCGAGGCCCCGGTAGCCGTAGGGGTTCTTCCCGCCGGTGTAGAACCACGCGCCGGCGATGCACGCCGCGCCGACGAGCACCAGCCACCACGCGCTGAGCAACGCCAGCGCCAGCCCCGCGACGGCCGCGACCCCGAAGCACGCGAATGCGGCGGCCTTGACGCGCTTCGGCGGCACCAGGCCGGACCCGGTCAGGCGCAGCGGCCCGGAGCGGTCGTCGTCGGTGCCGCGCACGCCGTCGGAGTAGTCGTTGGCGAAGTTCACCCCGACGATCAGCGCCCACGCCACCAGCAGCGCCAGGGCGGCGCGGCCCCAGGCGACGTCGGAGTGGTGGGCCGCCGCGCCGACGCCGGCGACGACGGGCGCGAAGGCGTTGGCCCACGTGTGCGGGCGCGCCCCTTCCATCCAGTCCGCGAAGGTCGCGGGGCGGTCGGCGGGGCGGGGGGTGGTGCGGTCGGTCATTCGGACATCATCCCCCATCGCGCCGCGAGGGTCGCGGCCAGGCCCGTGCGGTCCAGCTTTCCGCTGGGCAGGGTGGGCAGTTGCTTGACGACGAACACCGCCCTCGGAACCTGGTGCTTGTCCAAGACAGGGGCGAGACGGGCGCGGAGGTGTTCTTCGATGGCGCCGGTGTCGGCGGCGGAGGGGTCGGGAGGGGTCGCGCCGGGCGAGGGGGATCCGGCGTCGTGGAGCGTGACCGCGGCGACGACGGCGTGGCCGAGCTCCGGGTGCGGCACGCCGACGACGGCCGCCGCGGCGACGTCGCCGAGCGAGGTCAGCGCGTCCTCGATGGGGCCGGGGAGGAATTTCAGGCCGCCGGAGATGATGACGTCGTCCATGCGCCCGAGCACGCGCAGCACCGGGCCACCGCCAGGACCGCCCGGGTCGCTTGGGTCGGACGAGTCGGCGGTGCCACCGGAGTGGTCGAAGCTGCCCGCGTCGGAGGTGCGGAACACGCCGTCGGCGAGGTCGGGATCGTCGACGTTGCGGTACCCGCGGGAGACCATGGGGCCGGACACGACGATGCGGCCGGGGCCCGCCGTGCCCGGGGCGACCCCTCCCGGAGTTGCCCCGCGGGGGCTTTCCTCGCTGCGGTCCTTGCCGCGGCCCCCACTGCAGCCCTCCGTGCCGTCGCCATAGCCGTCGCCGTCGCCATCGGCGATGGAGATGTCCGCGCCATCGAGGGGACGACCGTCGTAAACCGTGCCACCGGAAGTTTCGGAGGATCCGTAGCTGGTCAGCACGGTCACCCCGGCCGCGCGGGCCCGGCGCAGCAGTTCGGGGGACGTGGCCTGCCCGCCGACCAGTACCCCGTCGAGGGAGGCCAGCGCCGCAGTGGCCTCCGCGTCGCCGAGGATGCGGCCCAACTGCAGGGGAACGATGGAGGTGTAGCGGCGTCGCCCGGACATCGCCGCGATGGCGTCGGCCAAGGAGGAGGGGCGGAAGCCGTCGGAAAGCTCAATGGCGACGGGAACCTCGCCGGCCCGCAGCGTCCGCAGCAGCACCTGCAGCCCCGCGATGTGCGACGGCGGCGTGGCCAGCAACCACTGACCCGGGCCACCGAGACGGGCGTGCGTGGCGTCGATGGACGCGCGGAGGTTCGCGGCCGTGAGCATCGCCCCCTTGGGGGTGCCCGTGGAGCCGGACGTGCAGGCGACGATGGCGACGTCGGCGTCGATGGGATCGCCGGCGCGTTGGGTGCGGGCCAACAGCTCCGCGCGGGCCGGGTCATCGGCGGGCACGGGCAGCAGCGAAACTTTCCCGTCGAGTGCATGGGCCAAGGTCGGGACGGCTTCCAGTGCGCGGAGGCCCGGCCACATGGGCAACAGGTCGAGTCGATGCGTAACGGTGTCGTGGGCGTTCACGATTGTCAGGGTAGGTGCACGCCCCATTCGCGGTGAGCGCCGCCGCCGGGTAAATTGCCGGGTGAATGCCGCTCCCCTCTTTCGCTTTCGGGGGCGGGCCCATATGCTCGATACAGTTTCGACGGATCCGCCACGGACGTCGGCAAGTTGTCGGCGCAACGGCGCCACGATGCCGGCGAACGCTCGGTGAAGTCGCCACACGTGGCCCCGTGGGTCGCATGGCTTCGGTCCGTCCCCTCGGGGCGGGCCGAGACAATGAACAACCAAGTGAAGGAATCACGCATGCTCCGTCGCGTCACCACGTCCGTCATCGCGGCCGCCGCCCTCATCGGCGTCGCCGCCGCTCCGGCCAACGCCCTCATCTTCGGCACGAACGAGGGCCCGGAGAGCGAGCGTGGCGCGGTCGTCCGCGTGCACATGCTCACCGAGGGCGGCGTCGCCGAGTGCACCGGCACCGCCGTTTCCGCGCAGTGGGTGCTCACCGCCCAGCACTGCATCGAAGGCTTGGCCACCGATGATCAGGGCCGCATCTCCGGAATGATCACCACCGGCGAGGGCGCCCTGGGCTCCGAGTCCGTGCGCTCCCACCAGGTCAACGCCGTCGCCAATGCCTACGAGGCCGACAACGCCAACGGCGACGTCGCGCTGATCCACGTCACCGAGCCGATGGACGTCACGCCCGCCGAGATCAACTACGGCGACGTCGTCGGCCAGCCCGGCACCGCCTACGGCTGGTCCACCCTGGGCACCGGCGCCACCGGCACCCTGCCTGGCACCGCCATCAACGTCGAGGGCAAGGACGTGCATCCGCTGTACGAGTCGAGCCAGGCGTACCTGACCACCTCGACCCGCCCCGCCCAGCTGCAGCAGGGCGACTCCGGCGGACCGCTGTTCGTCGATGGCAAGGTCGCCGGCGTCCTGTCCGTGGGCGTCGGATCCCTGTTCAACCCGGTCGAGATCTCCGCGACCTACATGCACGCCAAGCTGGAGGGCCTGCAGGGCTGGGTCGATGCGACCGTCGCGACCAACCCGGACGCGGAGCCCGGCGAGCTGCCCGAGGTTACCCCCGGCGGCATCGGCCAGCTGATCCCGCAGCTGCCGATCGTGCCCGGCTCGCCCGAGCTCATCGACATCGTGGGCATCGACTTCCTGTAAGTCGCACCTTCCCCGAGCGGAACGAAGAACCCGCCGCAGGCCATGTCATGTGGCCCGCGGCGGGTTCCGCGTTTGTGGGTCGCCCACCGGTTGGCGGGCCGTCGTCACGCTACAACGGCCCCGCCCCCCCGAGATCCGGGCCCCGCCCCGTCAGTAGTAGAAGGGGAAGTCGTCCCAATCAGGGTCGCGCTTTTCCAGAAAAGCGTTCTTGCCCTCGACGGCCTCGTCGGTCATGTACGCCAGTCGCGTGGCCTCGCCGGCGAAGACCTGCTGGCCCATCAGCCCATCGTCGGTGAGGTTGAACGCGAACTTCAGCATCCGCTGCGCCGTCGGCGACTTGCCGTTGATCGCGCGGCCCCACTCCACGGCGACGTCCTCCAGCTCGGCGTGGCCGACGACCTCGTTGACCGCGCCCATGCGCTGCATCGTCTCGGCGTCGTACGGGCGGCCCAGGAAGAAGATCTCGCGCGCGAACTTCTGGCCGACCTGCTTGGCCAGGTACGCCGAGCCGTAGCCCGCGTCGAAGGAGCCGACGTCGGCGTCGGTCTGCTTGAAGCGCGCGTGTTCCCGCGACGCCAGCGTCAGGTCCGCGACCACGTGCAGCGAATGCCCGCCACCGGCCGCCCAGCCGTTGACCACGGCGATGACCACCTTCGGCATGGTGCGGATCAGCCGCTGCACCTCCAGGATGTGCAGGCGGCCGCCCTCGACCTTCACGCGGGCCTCGTCGACGGAATCGGCGGTGGCGCCCTCGACGTCGGAATCATGCGACGTGGCGTACTGGTAGCCGGAACGGCCGCGGATGCGCTGGTCGCCGCCCGAGCAGAACGCCCAGCCGCCGTCCTTGGGGGAGGGGCCGTTGCCGGTCAGCAGCACCACGCCCACGTCCGGCGTGCGGCGCGCGTGGTCCAGCGCGCGGTACAGCTCGTCGACCGTGTGCGGGCGGAAGGCGTTGCGCACCTCGGGGCGGTCGAACGCGATGCGGACGATGCCGTTGGCCCGGCCCTCGCCGGCGTGGCGGTGGTACGTGATGTCGGTGAGGTCCTCGAACCCCGGCACGGCGCGCCACTGGTCGGCGCGGAACGGATTGGCGGTTGAATCGGTCATGGGCCCAGGTTATCGGGTGACCCGGGCCACGCGCCGGGGCATGGCACGATGGGCCCATGCACCGCCCCGACGCCAGCGACGCCCCCGGCCAGTCCGCCCCGCCCGCCCTGCCCGGCCTCTCCGAGCTCATCGACCGCTCCCGCGTGGTCGCTTTGCCGCTGCGCACGCGTTTCCGTGGCGTGGAGGTCCGCGAGGTCATGCTTTTCGACGCCCCCGGCGGCTGGGTCGAGTGGTCGCCTTTCCCGGAGTACGGCGCGGAGGAGGCCTCCCGGTGGCTGCGGTGCACGCTCGAGATGGGCTGGGGCGCGCCGCCGGAACCGCTGATCGACTCCGTGGAAGTCAACGCCACCATCCCGGCGGTCGATGTGGCGGCGGACGGGGAGATCGTCGCAAAGCTGCTGGAACGCTACCCCGGCTGCACGACCGTGAAGGTCAAGGTCGCCGAAGCGGGGCAGACGCCGGCCGATGACGTCGCCCGCGTCGACGCCGTCCGCGCCTGGTTCGACGAGCGGCACATCCTCCCGCGCGTGCGCGTCGACGCCAACGGCGGCTGGACCCCCGACGAGGCCATCGCCGCCGTCGGCGCCCTGACCCGCAGCGGGCCGCTGGATTACGTCGAACAGCCCTGCCGCACCGTCGACGAGCTCGCGCACGTCCGCGGGACCCTGCAGCGCTCGGGGATCTTCGCGAGGGTCGCCGCCGACGAGCTGATCCGCAAGGCCGGCGATCCGTTGGCGGTGGTGCGCGCCGGCGCCTGCGATGTCGCGGTGGTCAAGGCCGCACCGTTGGGCGGCGTCGGCGAGGTGCTGCGCGTCGCCGGGGAGATCGGCCGCTTCGGCGTGCCGATCACCGTCTCGTCGGCCCTGGAGTCGGCGGTCGGCATGGGCGCGGGTCTGCGGGCGGTTGCGGCGTTGCCGTCGCTTTCCGACGACGACGGCATGCACGTCCGCCCCAACGCCGCCGGCCTGGCGACGGGGTCCCTGTTCGCCGTGGACGTCGCCGAGCGACCCATCGTCGACGGGCGCATCGCCGTCGGACCCGTCACGCCGGATGCCGCCGTCCTGGACGAATGCGCCGCACCGGCCGACCGCCGCGACTGGTGGCACCGCCGCCTGGGCGCGGCGCTGGACGTTCTCGGCGGCTGATCTCTGTGGTTGATCCCGGCGCCTGATCCCGGCGGGGCCTCACAACGACTGGTGCCAGTCCCACACGGGTTGATCGTCGCTCCTCAGCTCGTTCGGGGTGCGCAGGCGGCGGTGGGCCCGTCGAAAAGCAACCGTGTCCGCGATCTGATCGAGCACCGCCTTCAGCGCGAACATGATGCATGAATCCGTGTACCGCAGCGGCGCCCACCCGCGGCGGAAGGCGTCGTTGGTCTTCCATCGATCGACGATGAACGTGCGGTCCGACGCGTGCGCGCCCTGCGCCGCATGGAACGCCCAACTGTCGATGTCGACCACCGTCCGGCCGTTCGCGATGACCGCGTCCCAGGTGTACGGCCCGATCCGCCGGTTCAGCTCCGCGTCGATGCCGCGCGCCGCCAGGCCCTCCTGCAGCGTCCGCTCGTAACTGCTCGCCGCTCCCGCGGGGGCTCGCCGGGCCAGCGCCCCGATGCGGCGGCGGTCGGTTTTGCCCATCGCCGCCAGATCGCGTGCCAGCAGGTCGTTGCCGCCGATGCCGCGGTACTCGCGGGCGAGGAAAGTGATGATCTGGCCGTCGCTCATCGCGGGCATGGCCGCGGCCGTTGCGGCCGGCGTCGTCACGCGGAGGTCCCCAATGGTGCGGAACGCCTTCACGCGCGTTTCGGACAGCGTCAGCAGGTCGTTGCCCATCGTCGAAGTGCCTTTCGCGACCCGGCCCTGTGCCGGCCATTCCATCGGGCCGTGCCCGTACAGATGAGCGGCCGTTGGGCCGGAGTACACCAGACTCGGGCGGTTGCGGGCGAGAGCGCGTAGGAGGAGGTGGTCATCGGCGGGAGCCCGGACGTAGACGCCGCGCTCCACCCGGTGCAGAAATCGCTCCTCGACGACGCGATTGATGGACCGGGAGTCGAGCCCGATGGTGTTGAGCTGGGCCGTCGTCCAAATTTCGCGCGTGCTCAACCATTCGCGCACGTCTTTTGCCCGAGTGCTGCTCGCCGGAATCCCCGCACCGTTGTTCGTTTGGTCATGGCGATTCACGGCCCGTTCCCCCGTCCCCGATTGTCTCCGTCAGTCCTCTGATCGTCCCCGGCTGATTTCTCCGGGGTCGAATGCTTGCGTGTACCCCCGTACACCGTCCGCAGAGTAGCGACCCCGTCCGCTTTCGTCCTCTTGAGCCTCTCGGGCCTCTCGAGAAGTGCCATCGGCCGATCGTGCACCTAACCCCGGACGCTTCAGAGATTTGGTGCAACGAAATCGGGGAAGCGTCCGGGGTTAGGTGATGCAAGCCGCGTGCTCGGGGCGGCGACGGGCCCCGCCGGCGCTCCACTAACCTGGGCAGGGTGATGGACGGCAACG
>DHCFI07803__coassemble_1236_pt1 | contig 31672 bp, 22 predicted proteins | sample DHCFI07803__metabat2_low_PE_024 | metagenome-assembled genome bin DHCFI07803 | reverse complement strand
TGCTGCTTCGCCACGGTCAGACGCCGATGAGCGTCGACCGGCGCTACAGCGGATCGACGTCGAACCCGTCGCTGACCGACTTCGGGCGCCGTCAGGCCCGCGCAGCTGCCGAACGGCTGGCGCTGGGCGACTGGGACATTGGCGGGATCATCGCCTCGCCGCTGGCCCGCGCCCTGGAAACGGCCGGGTACGCCTCCGCCGAACTGGGACTGGACATCCACGTCGACGATGACCTGCGCGAAACCGACTTCGGCACCTGGGAGGGCCTGACCTTCGGAGAGGCCGCCGCCCGCGACGCCGACATCCACTCCCGCTGGCTCACCGACCCCGAGTTGCCGCCGCCGGGGGGCGAGGCGTTCCGCGCCGTCGACGACCGCGTCGCCCGCGCCCGCCGACGCATCGCCGAGCGGTACGGCACGGGCACGTTCCTGGTTGTCAGTCACGTCACGCCCGTCAAGGCGCTGCTGCGCCAGGGCATCGGCTGCGGCTTCGAGCTGTTCACCCGCCTGCACCTGGACTTGGCGTCGTTGTCGGTTGCCGAGTTCTACGCCGACGGGCCGTCGTCGGTCACCTTGGTCAACGACACCGCCCACCTGCGATAGGTCCACGTTCCCGCCCACCTGCGGTAGATCCACGTTCCTGCCCACCTGCGGTAGGTTCACGTTCCCGGCCTCGGTCACCCTGGTGATGCATCCCGCCGCACCGGAAGGGGCGGGCCGTGGGGCGGGGACGTGGGCGTCGTAAAGCAAGTGCTGTAAAGTCCCACCACGTGAGCGAGCCGGTCGGATGGCCGCGGCACGGGGACCAGCGCACCGCAGGGTGCGCCCGGCCCGGCGCCGAGGAAAGTCCGGACTCCACAGGGCACGGTGGTTGCTAACGGCAACCCGGGGCGACCCGCGGGACAGTGCCACAGAAAACAAACCGCCCGGGCGGCGCGGACTCGTCCGCGACGAACCGGGTAAGGGTGAAAAGGTGCGGTAAGAGCGCACCAGCGCCGCAGGTGACTGCGGCGGCTCGGTAAACCCCACCGGGAGCAAGGCAAGAGGGCGCACCACGTTCGCGCGGTGTGCCTGCTCGGACGATCGAGGGCGCCCGCCCGAGTTCGAGGGTCAGCTGCTTCAGGCGCCCAGCGATGGTGCGTCGAGATGGATGGTCATCGCCCGTCGGCGCCGAAAGGCACGGCGGGAACAGAATCCGGCTCACAGGCCGGCTCGTTCACGTTCACTTTTTCGGGTTGGGTCGCCCGAAGTCCGCGTCGGCGCGAGGCCTGAACAAGGCGCGCCGGGGTGTTCCGGCACTCTGTCCTCTACAGCCCCAAATTCGGCGGAGTCGCCCAAATCGGGACAGACCGTGCGAGCGTGACCTGGGGTTTTGCCGTCAGTGAATGTCCCGTTTTGGGCGATAGTGAGTTTGCTACTTGGTTGACATGGCCGGCGCATGCGCAGCGGAGCCCTTGTCCTCGTGACACCACCGTCTTGCCGTCGAACACCCCCACGCGGAGGTGACGGGAGATTCGATGGAACCGATCGCTCGCGAACCGCGTCAAATCAAGCGTGAACATACTCAGGGGGACGACCGAAGCAGAACGCAAGACGCTCAACCGCAGATGCCGCAACGGCGAGCTGCACAGGGTGCATCCGAACACCTTCATGCCGACCACGGAATGGAGCACGCTGGACGCCACCGGTCGCCGGCGGGTCACTCACCTCACCGCGGTCGACTCGCGCGAGGGCATGGTCGTGGTCGGGCGCAGTGCCGCGCTGGCGTGGGGCCTGGAAATATTCGATCGACGCATCGCGGACGCAGAACTACGGAGCCACGCGGCAGACCCGGATCCGGAGGTGAACAACGACATCATCGAGCTCGCGCGTTCGGCCAATCGGTCGACGAATCCGCGGCGGGCGTTGCAGACCGTCGCGTATGCGACCCAGTTCGCGGACAGCGCCGCCGAGTCGATCTTGCGCGCTCAGATCATTGAAGCGGGACTGCGGGCGCCTGAAGTGCAGCTCCGGGTGTTTCGGGCCGACAAGGTGTTGATCGGGTACGTGGACCTTGGATTTCCGGGGCATCTGGCGATGATCGAAGTTCATGGGAAGGGCAAGTTCCTGGGCGCCTACGGGGATCCCGGTGAGCGGTCGTACCGTGAGTGGCGGCGCGAGTCTGAGTTGATTGCGGAGGGGCTGGCCGTGCTGCGCGTGACGTGGGAGGAGATCTTGTCGGGGGAGGCGCTTCGGCGGATCCGCGAGTTGCTGGTGGCGCAGCGGGCGAAGATCGCGGCTGGGGCGCGCACGACGGCGCGTTTCGTCGGAGCCGGCGAGCGGTGGCCTGATGGGTACCGGACTCGTCGGGTGCGCGGCAACGACGCCGCGTGAAAGTTGGGCCGCGTTCCCGTCCCGAGCGATAGCCAGTTTTCTATCGCCCAGAACGGGACACGGAGATCGAGCCCGACCTGGCGTTTTGAGACCATGATCTGTCCCATTTTGGGCGACTCCCCGGAGAATGGGGCGACAGCGGCGGGTGCGGTGGCGGCATGCGCTTTTCGCTTTACGACGGCCCGGCCTTCACCTCATTCGCCGGTGAGTCGGAGACCTCGGCTCGCGTAGATGGCCCGGACCACGCGACCTCGTCGAGGGGTTGGCGACGCGTGAATGGCCCGGACCTCTCGAGCGGTCCGGGCCATGTGGCCTGCCGGAACTACACGAACTTCGCGTAGGACGGCAGATCGAGGAAACCGTTGCCCGACAGGCCGATCAGGATGACGGGGCCCGTGCCCGGCTCACCGTCGTACTTGGCGGCCTCGGCGCACGCCGCGGCGATGGCGTGGTTGGACTCCGGCGCCGGGACGGTGCCCTCGCAGCGGGCGAAGCGGATGCCGGCGGCGAACGCGTCCTCCTGCTCGACGGTGGTGGTCTCCATCAGGCCCAGCTCCACGGCGTGCGACACCATCGGCGCCATCGCGTGGTAGCGCAGGCCACCGGCGTGGATCGGGTCCGGGACGAAGTCGCTGCCCAGCGTGTGCATCTTCAGCAGCGGCGTCAGGCCCGCGACGTCACCGTGGTCGTAGCGGTACTCGCCCTCGGTAAGCGACGGGCACTTCGCCGGCTCGGCCGCGATGATGCGCGGCGCACCATCGCGCAGGAACTCCGAGGCATCCCGCTTCACCGCGGTACCGCTGCCGGCCCCGGCCGCCTGGGTCCCCGCCGCACCCGACGGGGAGGTCGGGGTGGAGGACGAGGCGCCGTCGTCAAGCACCTCACCGGTCAGCGAATGCCCGATGAACGGGAAAGTCAGGCCGGCCAGGTTCGACCCGCCGCCCGCGCAACCGACGACGACGTCGGGCCCGGACTCGCCGAAGATGGCCAGCTGCGCCGCGGCCTCCTGACCGATGATGGTCTGGTGCAGCATCACGTGGTTGAGCACGCTGCCCAGCGCATACCGCGAGTTGTCGGCGCCGACGGCGACCTCGATGGCCTCCGACACCGCCATGCCCAGCGACCCCGGGGTGTCGGGGGTCTTCGCCAGGATCGCGCGGCCGGCCTCCGTCAGATCCGACGGCGACGGGTGCACCGAGCCGCCGTAGACCTCCATGAGCATCCGGCGGTACGGCTTCGAGTCGTAGGACGCGCGCACTTGCCACACCTCGACGCCCAGGCCGAAGAACTGCGCGGCGAACGCCAGCGACGCGCCCCACTGGCCGGCGCCGGTCTCGGTGGTCAAGTTCGTGATGCCGTCGAGCATGTTGTAGTACGCCTGCGCCACCGACGTGTTCGGCTTGTGCGAACCGATCGGGGAGACGGACTCGTTCTTGTAGTAGATGCGGGCGGAGGTGCCCAGCGCCTTCTCCAGGCGGCGGGCGCGGGCCAACGGGGCGGGGCGCCACAGGCGGTAGATTTCGCGGATCGGCTCGGGGATCTCGATCCAGCGCTCGGTGGAGAACTCCTGCTCGACCAGCCCGGACGCGAAGATCGGCGTCATCTCCTCCGGCTTCAGCGGCTCGCGGGTGCCGGGGTGCAGGTGCGGCGGCAGCGGCTCGGGGAAGTCGGCGGCGAGGTTGTACCAGTGGGTCGGCAGCGCCGAGTCGGGGAGGATCGCCTTGGTCATGTCGGGGTCGGCGGTGGTGCGGGGGCTCATTGGTGCTCCTGGGTCCGGGATGGGGTTCGCGGGCGCATGCGTGCGGGCGCGTGCCCGCGGTTGCGTCGGCGCTCGGCGTTCGCGGCGATGGTGGCGGCTTGCGCGGCGTTCGCCGTGCGGTCACCACCAGGCTATCCGGCGACGCGGGCGGCGTTCGCCATTAGGCTGGGCGGACATGAAGCTCTATGCAGCAGCCCTCGACTTCCGCGCCGTCGCCCGTGAATTCGGGGTGCCGCAGGCCTTCGCGCCGGAGGTCCACGCCGATGCCGCGGCCGCCGCCGACCGCCGTGCCGCGCGCACGGATCTGCGCGACGTGCCGTTCGTGACCATCGACCCGCCCGGTTCGATGGACCTGGATCAGGCGATGCACCTGGCCGAGGTCGTCGACGACGCCACGGGCGCCGCCGGTTGGCGCGTGCTCTACGCCATCGCCGACGTCGGCGGGCTGATCGCCCCGGATTCCTTGGTCGCGGCGGAGGCGATGCGCCGCGGGCAGACGATCTACCTGCCGGATGAGCCGACGCGCCTGCACCCGGCGGCGCTGTCGGAGGACGCGGGCAGTTTGCTTCCCGACGTCGACCGCCCCGCCATCGTCTGGGACATCGTCGTCGGCGCCGATGGCGAGCCGACGTCCTGGGACGTCTACCCGGGTCTGGTGCGGTCGGTGGCGCGGCTGGAGTACATGGAGGTCCAGGCGACGTTCGACGCGGGGGATCCGCACCCTTCGATTGCGGCGCTGCCCGAGTTGGGGCGGGCGCGGCAGGGGTCGGCGCTTCGTCGTGAAGCAATCAATCTGCGCCTGCCCTCGCAGACCGTGGCTCCGACGGGCGATGGCCGGTGGGAGCTGCACCTGGATGCGCGGCCGCCGGTGATGGACTTCAACTCGGAGATTTCGCTGCTGGCGGGGATGGTCGCGGGGCAGATGATGGCGGAAGCGGGCGTCGGCGTGCTGCGGACGCTGCGCCCGGCCGGGGAGGAGGCGCTGGCGGAGTTCCGCGTCGCGGCGCGTGCCCTGGGTTACGAGCTCGCCGATGGCGCGGGCGTGGCCGAAGTCAGCGCGTTCCTGGCGGGCGTCGACGCCGATTCGCCGCGGGGGATGGCCGTGATGAAGGACGCGTCGCGCCTGTTGCGCGGCTCCGGCTACCAGCGGTTGGGGGCGCTTGACGACGGTTCGGCGGAGGCGTCGGAGGGCGTGCCCGTCCATTCCGGCGTGGGCGGGCCGTACGCGCACGTCACCGCGCCGCTGCGCAGGCTCATCGACCGGTTCGGCCTGGAGTACTGCCTGGCCATCGCGGCGCACCGGCGGGGCGAGACGGCGACGCTCGAGGTGCCGGCCTGGGTGGACGGCGGCGTGGACGAGGCCATCTCGTCGATGGCGACGTCGGGGCAGTTGGCGTCGCGGGTGGATCGCGCGTGCCTGGACCTGACGGAGGCCGTCGTCCTGGAGCCGTGGGTGGGGCACGCCTTCGATTCGGCGGTGCTCCACGATCGCGGCGAGGACGTCGAGGTGTTCGTGTTCGAGCCGCCGGTGTTCGCCAACTGCCGCGGGACCACCGAGGCGGGCGTGCCCCCGGAGGGCAGCGCCCCGCGAATCAGCCTGGTGACGGCGGATCCGTCGAACCCCGTCGAGCCGCGGGTCCTGTTCGCCTGGCCCGCGGACTAGGGGAACGGTCGACCCAGCAGTTCGATCGAGCCTAGAACCGCGAGTTGAGCGCGGTGCCGGCGTCGGTGTCGGTGACCCGCAGCACGGTGCCGCCGTCGCGGCGGATGGCCGCCTCGACGTCGTCGGCGTCGTCGGCGTGGGCCCACACGACCACGGCCGCACCGCGCGCCGGGCAGCAGCGCGCCACCGCGTCGCGGCCGTCGAGGGACGCGACCAGGCGGCCCAGCGGCGAGTCCGGCGAGGGGGCGGTGTCGCGGACGGCGACGTCGTGGGCGATGCCGGCCATCGCCGCCGCGGTGTCGCCGTGGCGCAGGTGCGCGGACACGGCGCGGGCGCGGTCGGAGCAGCCGGACGCGTCGTCGAGCCACTTGGTCGCCCGGCCCACCGTCGGGGCGTCGCCGTCGGGATGGACCTCACGGCGGGCGCGGACCCACTCGAGCACGCGCGGCTGCGCTTCGGGCAGACCGTGGAGGGTGGGCACGCCGAAGGCGGAGCAGGCGTCGGCGAAGAACTCGTGGCGTTCGACCTGCGGCGACGCGCCCGTGATGTCGGGGGAGTAGGCGACCATCAGCGCGAGGTTGTCGGGCCGCTGGTTCTGGGTGACGGCCTCGTCGGCGTGGTTGCAGGTCAGCACCGAATCTGGGCGGCTGCGCAACGCTGCGGTGTAGGGGTGCAGAGGCCAGTGGTCGCCGTAGTGGGCCACGGCCGTCTCGTGGAGGGCGGCGGCGAGGCGGGCGCGGGTGGGGACGTCGTCGCGGTCGCCCCAGCGGGCGTTGGCGGCCAGGGCCACCGCGGACTGGAGCGCCGCGATCTCGCCGAGCCCCCGGCCGGCGGGGATGGTCGACGCCCACCGCACCGTCAGCCCGGAGCCCGTGCGGGGGATCAGGTGCATGGTGTGCTGCATGGCAACCACGGCCGCGGCGATTGCCGTGACTTCGGCCGGGTACCCGGCGGGCACAGCGTCGGGCATCGGCAACGACGTCTCTTCGCGGGTGGAGATGACGGTCAGCTCACCGGTGTCGTTGGGTTCCAGAGCCACGGCGGCGGAGACGGGCAGCGCCGTGGCCAGCAGCATGCCGCCGGTGGCGGCGCAGGTCTCGCCGAGCAGTTCCACCGATCCCGGCGCATGCGCGATCGTCGCGTCCGTTCCCGCGGATTCGCGGACTCGTTCGACGGCGGCGGGGACGGGCATTGGGGACCTTTCGACGGGGACGATGCAATGGGCGCGGCGGCGCCGCGGCCACCGGTGAATCCGGGGCCGCGTCGCCGCGAGCCATGACCTGAGATAGTACCCGCGGGTAATCTGGACACAACCGGCCCATCGGCCGCGGCGACCCCGTAGAGGGCCACGCGGTCGCCGGGCAACCGTGACTTCCCAGGAGGATGACATGTCCGACGACGCCAAGGATTGGTACTACACGCCCTCGACCGGCGAGGTGACCCGGGGCAAGCAGAGCGGTTGGGACGATCGCATGGGCCCCTACGCCACCGAGGCGGAGGCCCGCGCCGCGATGAAACGCGTCGCCGCCCGCAACGAGGCCGCCGATGATTGGGACGAGGAAGACGAGGAGTGGGGCAAGCCCCCGGCCGACGCCTGATCGACCCCGCCACCGGAGACGACGAAGCCCCGCGAGAGTTCGACTCTCGCGGGGCTTTCGTTCGGGCGCCGTCACCGCCCGTTCATCCGGGACGGGACCCAGGGGCGGCGGCAGACGTCGGCAGATTAGGCGCGGACGCGGGTGGCGTTGCCGGTGGTGGCCGACGCGGCATCGGCGTCACCGGTGCGGCCGGCGCGTCGGGACGCGAGGACCGCGTCGACCGAGAAGCGGCCCGAGCCCAGGGCGGCCATGAACAGCGCGCCGGCGCCGATGGCGATGACCAGCTCCGGGCCGCCGTCGCCGACGAACATGCCGGCGCCGGTGTGGGCGATGGCCCACGCGGCGGCCATCTGCAGGGCGACGATGATGCCGACGATCGGCTGGAACGCGCCGGCGAGGATCAGGATGCCGCCGACGAACTCGACGATCGCGGCGATCCACGCGGTGACGGTCGGGGCCGGGGCACCCATGCCCTCGAAGCCGGCCTGGGTGCCGGCGATGGTCCAGTCGAAGATCTTCTGCCAGCCGTGGGCCAGCACGACGGCGCCGAGGCCGATGCGGGCGATGAGGGCCAGGACGTCGCGGACGACGGAGGGAAGGGCGGGGAAGGTCATGTGTCTCCTCGTGAGATTCGTCGAGCCATCCGGGCGGCGGGCCGCCGCGCCGAATGGTGATGTATCAACAAAGGAGGCTACTGAAAACGCTGACGCGTCCGCAACTCTCGGTGTCAGCGGCGCTTTTTCGCGCCCTTCCCGCGGTCCTTGTCCTTGTCGTTGTCCCGGTCCTTGGCCCGGGCCTTCCGCTCCTTGGCCGCCTTCTCCCGCGCCTTGTCCATTTTCGACTCGAGCTTCCCGTACGCCTTCAGCACGTTGGCGACGTCGTCGTCGTACGCCTCCAGCGCGGCCAAGCCGTCCATGCGCTCGATCTGGTACAGCACGCCGTAGCCGAACGTGTCCTGATCGTGCGAGTGCGCGCGGCGCGCCTTCTGCAGCAGCACGTGGCGGGCGGTGCAGGTGTCCTGGAAATCGCCCAGCGACGACTGCAGCGTCTTGCACGCGGCGTAGAGCTTCTTGGTCGGCATGCCCGTCGACTGCGCGGCCTCGGCGGAGTAGCGCAGCTTCTTGGCGGCCTTGCGCACGTCGTGGAACCGTTCCTCGCGGTCGGCGACGGGGATGGACTTGTCGCCGCGGCCCTCGATGGCCTGGCGGTGGCGCTTCTCGAACTTCTTGAACGCCTTCGCCAGATGGATCGCCAGCACCGCATTGGTCTCGGCACGGATCTGCTCGGGCGACTTCTCCGGGGCCGGGGCGGGCTCGTCGGCCGCGGGTTCTTCGCTTTCCGACGGCCCGGCGGCCACATCGTCGGTCGGGTCCGCATCGGTGCCGGGGGCGGAAAGCTCGGCGGCGTCGTCAAGCGAATCGGCGCGGGGCTCGGCGGTCTCGGTCGCCGTGGACTCGGTCTCTGCCTTCGCCGCCTTCTCGGCCTTCTTCGCCTCGGCTTCCGCGGCCTCGCGCTCCGCGTCCTCCGCAGCATTGGGGTTGACCGGCGGATCGGACAGCAGCTCGTCGAGCTGATCGAGGAGCGTCAGGTAACGGCTGGAATCCAGCGCGGCGACGACGCGGCGGTGCGCGCGGTCGTAATCGCGGCGGATGTCGGCGATGAGCTCCTCGCGCATCTCGCCGTCGATGACGTCGGCCTCGTCGCGCTCGAGCTGATTCTCGAACCGCTCAGCCACCACCTCCGCGTCCCGGGCCACGCCCAGCACGCCGGCCAGCAACTTCAGCTCCGACTCCATGTGCGCGATCCGATCGCCGACCAGGATGCCGTGGAACGTCTGCATGTGGCTGCGCAGCTCACGGGTGGCCACGCGCATCTGATGCACCGAATCCCACTCGTCGCGGCGGACCTTCGGGTCCCACTCGACCATCTTGGCCACGTTCGCCGCGAGCGCATCGACGACCGCCCGGCCCGGGGTGCCCTCCGGCAGATCGGCGGGCGACGGCGGCACCGGGGCGGCGTCCTTGGAATCGCCCAGTGCCGTGGCCAGCTTCGACGGGCTGTCCGACGGCGTCGCCCCGGCGATGCGCAGCACCGCGCCGAGACGCTCGAGCAGCTGCGCGCCCGCCGGATCGGTGGACATGTCGCCGAGCAGCTCGATTTCCCACTCGCGCCACGACGTCTCCGCGCCGCCCGGCAGCAGCGATGCCGCGGTGACGTGGTCGTCGCAGAACTCCGCGATGGGGGTGCCCTCCGCGTTCTTCAGGACGGACACGTGGCGGACGTTGTCCACCCGCGCGATCGGGCCCAGCGGATGCTCGCGGACGATCGAGCGCACCGGCGCCAGCAGCGATTCCGGGACACGGTAGACGGCATCGGCGCCCTCGCCCTCCACGGAGCCCTCCGACAGGTCGGCGCCGTACTCCATGCGGCCGGCCTCCGCCGGGGTCTTCAGGTGCCAACCCTCGTCCGGGCCGCCGGTGCGGCGGCGCAGCGTCCGCTTCGCCCGGGTCAGCCGCAGGTCCGCGGTGTCGACGTACATCGCCGACATTTCGCGGACCTCCACGTCGACGCCCGCGACGCCCGGGACGAAATCGAAACCGGGTGCCACGGCCTCCTCCGGAGCGGAGAACTTCACCTCGACCTCGAGGGTCGCGGTGGGCTCGGTCTGCTCCCGCTTGCTCGCGGAAGCGGTGGATGCGGGGGTGGCGCCAGATGCATTCATGGCCTCGATCCTACCCCCGGATAGGAGGGCCCAGCAGGTGCCGACGGCCCCGTTTCGTGGGTATCGGTCACGGCCGTGGCCCGTGGGCCCGTGGGATGGCGACGGTGGCGGCGGGTCACCCTCGTCGAACGCCCGGCAACGTCCGTCGCCCGTGAAATCAGCCCTTGAAATCCTTGTCCACGGGCGGGAAGTCACGGGACTCGACCTGGGCCACGTAATCGCGGGCACCATTTTCCAGCAGCTCGCCGACTTCGCCGAACACGGCGGCGAAGGAGGGGCGGCGGCCGTCGGACGGCACTGCGAAAGCGTCGTGCCACACCAGCACCTGGCCGTCACAGTCCTTGCCGGCGCCGATGCCGCAGGTGGGGATGGGCAGTTCGGCGGTGATCTCCTTGGCCAGCTCGGCCGGGACCATCTCCAGGACGACGGAGTGGGCGCCGGCCTCGGCGACGGCGCGGGCATCGCGGCGCAGCTGCTCCGCACCCTCGCCGCGGCCCTGGACCTTGAATCCCGACAGCGCATTGACCGACTGCGGGGTGAACCCGATGTGCGCCATCACCGGGATGCCGGCGGCGACGAGGGCGCGGATGCGCGGGGCGATGCGCTCGCCGCCCTCGATCTTGATCATGTTGGCGCCGGTCTCGCGCATCATCCGGGCGGAATTGAGGACGGCCTGCTCGTCGGACGCCTCGTAGGTGCCGAAGGGAAGATCCGCGACGACCAGCGCGTTCGGGGCGCCGCGCACGACGGCGCGGGCCAGCGGGATCAGCTCGTCGAGCGAGACTTCGGTGGTGGTGTCGTAGCCGTACATGACGTTGGCGGCGGAGTCGCCGACCAACAGCACCTCGACGCCGGCGTTGGAGAACGCGCGGGCCGTCGAGTAGTCGTAGCAGGTCAGCATCGCCCAGGGCCGGCCCTCGGCCTTGCGGGCTGCGAGATCGTTCAGGCGCATCTTCCGGGTGCTCATGGTCGCCAAGCATGCCACACCGGCACACCACACGAAGGCGGGTCGCCCGCGTAGTTTGGGGGGCATGAATCGCCAACAGGAATTCGTCCTCCGCGCCATCGAGGAGCGCGACATCCGCTTCATCCGCCTGTGGTTCACGGACATCCTCGGCTACCTGAAGTCCGTCGCCGTCGCCCCCGCAGAGTTGGAGGGCGCGTTCGAGGAGGGGATCGGCTTCGACGGTTCGGCCATCGAGGGCTTCTCCCGCGTCTCCGAGGCCGACACCATCGCCCGCCCCGACCCGTCGACGTTCCAGATCCTGCCGTGGCTCCACGACGACAAGGAGCTGCACACCGCCCGCATGTTCTGCGACATCTCCATGCCGGACGGCCAGGCCAGTTGGGCCGATCCTCGCCACGTGCTGCGCCGGCAGGTCCAGGCCGCGGCGGACCAGGGCTTCACGTCCTACATCCACCCGGAGATCGAGTTCTTCCTCGTCGATTCCCTCGACACCGACGGCCAGCCCCCGGTGCCCACGGACAACGGCGGCTACTTCGACCAGGCGGTGCACGACAAGGCGCCGGATTTCCGTCGCCACGCGATCAACGCCCTGGAGGCGATGGGCATCCCGGTGGAGTTCTCGCACCATGAAAACGCGCCGGGCCAGCAGGAAATCGACCTGCGGTACGCCGACGCGCTGAGCATGGCGGACAACATCATGACGTTCCGCTACCTGATCAAGGAGGTGGCCATGCGCAACGGCGTGCGCGCCACCTTCATGCCCAAGCCGTTCGCCGATCAGCCGGGCAGCGCCATGCACACGCACATCTCGCTGTTCGAGGGCGACGACAACGCGTTCCACGACCCCGATGACGAACACCAGTTGTCGTCGACGGCGCGCAGTTTCATAGCGGGCATCCTCACCCATGCGCCGGAGATCTCGGCCGTGACCAATCAGTGGGTCAACTCCTACAAGCGCACGGTCTTCGGCGACGAGGCGCCGACCGCGGCGACGTGGGGCCTGGCCAACCGTTCCGCTTTGGTCCGCGTGCCCATGTACTCCCCGGGCAAGGCTGCTTCACGACGGGTCGAGATACGTTCCGTCGATTCGGCGTGCAACCCCTACTTGGCGTACTCGGTCATCCTCGCCGCCGGCATGCGCGGGATTCAGGACGGCTACGAATTGCCGCCGCAGGCGGAGGACAACATTTCGGAGCTGACGCGCCGCGAGCGCCGGGCAATGGGGTACCGCGATCTGCCGACGTCGCTGGAAGAGGCGCTGCGGGAGATGGAGCGGTCCGACCTCGTCGCCGACACCCTCGGCGACCACGTCCACGAGTTCTTCCTGCGCAACAAGTGGCGCGAGTGGCGCGAGTACCAGAGCCAGGTCACCGCCTGGGAGCTGCGCACCAACCTCGACTACTAGGAACCGGATCGCCATGGTGATGAGGAACCGCCCCCGCACGTCCCGGCAGTCGGTGCCGACGCCCGCCGCGATCGGCCTGCCCGACGGGCAGCGGGCGCTGGCCGATTTGAAGGAGCTCGGCTGGTACGACGAGGACGGCCTGGAGCTGCTGTGGGGGCTCGCCGGCGCCGCCGATCCGGAGTTGGCTCTGAAGTCCCTGGTGCGGCTGAAGGAGCGGCTGGACTCGGGCATCGAATCCGGCGAGGTGCCCCAGTGGGCGGCATGGTCGGCGCTGGATGCGGCGATGCGCCAGCAGGTGCTCATGCGCACCCGCGTGTTCGCGCTGCTCGGCGGTTCGTCGATGCTCGGCGATCACATGGTGGCCAATCCCGCGACGTGGTCGCTGCTGCTCGCGGACCTGCCGACGCGCGCGGACATGTTCCGCGACATGCTCACCGCCGTGGAAGCGGTTCCGGAGGCCCCGGTGCGCACCGACGATGTTTCGGTCGCCGAAGCCGCCGAGCTGGAATACCGGGAGCCGACGCCGTCGTCGCCGGACCTGGAGGAGGCGGGCCTGTACCGTGCCGGGATCACCGGGCGCGACGCCGACGTCGCCATGAAGCGTTCGTACCGCAACCTGATCATGCGCGTGGCCGCAGCCGACCTCGCGGGCACGTACCCGCGCGGTCCGCGCCGCCCGGGCCAGCCGCCGATCCCGTTCACCAAGGTCACCGAGGCCCTGTCGGACCTGGCCGACGCCGCGCTGACCGCCGCCCTGTCGGTGGCCGTGGCCACCACCTACCCGGATTCGCCGGTGTCGACGCGCCTGGCCGTGCTGGCCATGGGCAAGTGCGGCGCCCGCGAGCTCAACTACATCTCCGACGTCGACGTCATCTTCGTCGCCGAGCCCGCCGATGCCCGCGCCACCCGGTTGGCCGCGGAGTTCGTCCGCGTGTCCTGCCGCTGCTTCTTCGAGGTCGACGCGGCCCTGCGGCCGGAGGGCAAGTCCGGTGCGCTGGTGCGCACGCTGGAGTCGCACCAGGCGTACTACAAGCGGTGGGCGCAGACGTGGGAGTTCCAGGCGCAGCTCAAGGCCCGGCCCATGACCGGCGACCTGGACCTTGGCCGCGAGTACGTCGAGGCCCTGTCGCCGCTGGTGTGGTCGGCCTCCCAGCGCGATTCCTTCGTGGAGGACGTCCAGGCGATGCGCGACCGCGTCATCGAGAACGTCCCCGACGAGCTGAAGCTGCGCGAGCTCAAGCTCGGCCGCGGCGGCCTGCGCGACGTGGAGTTCGCGGTGCAGCTGCTGCAGCTGGTCCACGGCCGCTACGACGAATCGTTGCGCGTCCTGCCGACCGTCGAGGCGCTGGACGCCCTGGTGGAGGCCGGGTACGTCGGCCGCGAGGACGGCCGGGTGCTCATCGAGTGCTACGAATTCATGCGCCTGCTGGAGCACCGCCTGCAGCTGCAGAAGATGCGCCGCACCCACACGCTGCCGCCGGAGGAGGACTTCGCCGCCCGCCGTTGGCTGGGACGGGCCGCGGGCGTGATCCCCGCCGGTTCCGAAAGCTCCGCCGACGCGCTGGCCAAGCGGGTGCGCGCCACGGGCCGGCAGATCCGGACGCTGCACAACAAGCTGTTCTTCCGCCCGCTGCTCAACTCCGTCGTCGAGCAGGACATCGGCACCATGCAGCTGTCGGCCGACGCCGCGAAGCGCCAGCTGGCGGCACTCGGCTATCTCTATCCGGACCGGGCGTACGACCACCTCACGGCGTTGGCGTCGGGAAGCTCCCGCAAGGCGCGGATCCAGGCGATGCTGCTGCCGACGCTGATGGAGTGGGTGTCGGACACGGCGGAGCCGGACGCCGGTCTGCTCAACTACCGCAAACTCTCCGACGCGCTGATGGAGAAGACGTGGTTCCTCCGGATGCTTCGCGACGAGGGCGTGGTCGGTGAGCGCCTGATGCACGTGCTGGGCACATCCCCGTACGTGTCGGGGCTGTTGGTGTCGGCGCCGGACACGATCAAGCTCTACGGCGACGGTGCGGCGGGACCGAAGCTGCTGGACACCGATCCCGCCACCGTGGGCCGATCGCTGGTGGCCACCGCCAACAGGCACACGGACCCGGACAAGGCCATCGGCGTCGCCCGCGCCCTGCGCCGCGCCGAGCTGGCCCGCGTGGCCTCGGCGGACCTGCTGGGGATGATGGACGTCGAATCCGTGTGCACCTCGCTGTCCCTGGTGTGGGACAACGTGCTCGAAGCGGCGCTTGCCGCCGAGATCCGCGGTTGGTGCGCGCAGCACCCGGATGAACCGGTGCCGGCGACGATCTCGGTGATCGGCATGGGGCGCCTCGGCGGCGGCGAGCTGGGCTACGGTTCCGATGCCGACGTGATGTTCGTGTGCGAGCCCGCGGTCGGCGACGACGGGGAGCCGTTGGCCGACGACAACGACGCGGTGCGCTGGTCCATCGGCATCTGCGACGCACTGCGCCGCCGGCTGGCGAAGCCGAGCCAGGACCCGCCGTTGGAGGTCGACCTGGACCTGCGCCCCGAGGGCAGGTCCGGCCCGCCGGTGCGCACCCTGGATTCCTACCTCGCCTACTACGAGCGCTGGGGCGAGACCTGGGAGACCCAGGCGCTGCTGCGCGCGACGTGGATCGCCGGGGACAAGGACCTGGGCACGCGGTTCCTCCGGGGCATCGACAAGTTCCGGTATCCGGAGGGCGGCGCCTCCGAACAGGTCGTGCGCGACGTCCGCCGCATGAAGGCCCGCGTGGACAAGGAGCGCCTGCCGCGCGGCGCGAACCGGCGCACGCACACGAAGCTCGGGTCGGGCGCGCTGACGGACATCGAGTGGACGGTGCAATTGCTGACCTTCATGCACGCCCACGACGTGCCGGGGCTGCACAACACGTCGACGCTGCAATGCCTGAAGACGCTCGCCGACGAAGGGATCCTCCCCGAAGACGACGCCGATACCTTGCGCACGGCGTGGTTGACGGCGACGAAGGCGCGCAACGCCCTGGTGCTCACCCGCGGCAAGCGGACCGACGAACTGCCGCAGCCCGGCCCCCAGCTGGCGCAGGTCGCGGGCGCGGCGGGATGGGACCCGGACGACAACAACGGGTTCATGGAGAACTACCTGCGCGTCACCCGCCATTCGCGGCGCGTGGTGGATCGCGTGTTCTGGGGCGAGGAGAGCCCAGCGCACGATTAGCGGCGCGCCGGGCCCGAAGGAGGGGGGACGCTCCCCATCCTCCGGCCCGATGGGACATAATGACCCGAATGGAGAGCAGGGTGAATTACGCGGCCCGCCCGGACTTCGGCGCACACGTCGGGCGTCTGGGCGAGGCGGAGTTGCGGAGGCTCCTGCGCGTCGCCTGCCCGGGAGTCCCGGTTCCGGGGTCCCGCAGCGAATCCGCCGAACTGCTCATGACTCGCGAGGCCGCCCAGACCGCGGTGTCCGCCGCGACTCCGGATGTGCTGGAGGCGGTCAAACTCGTCCACGTCCTGGAAGATTCCGCGGCCGTCGAGGACATCGCCGCCGTGGCGGTGTGGGGTTCCGAAGCCGACGCCATGCCGCACGACGGGGATCAGCCGCCGTCGAACACGCGGGTGCCGGCGACGACGAAGGACGTCGCCGCGCTGATGGGGCGCGCCGGCGACCTTGGTTTGGCCTGGCAGGAGCCGGCGGGCGTGTGGAACGTCCCGCCGCACGTGTCGGACATCCTCGTGCAGGATGCGACGATGGCCACCCCGGTGGAGTGCCTGGCGGAGTTCACGCCCCGCGACGTGCTGCGCAAGCGCATGGCCGACCTCGGCCTGTTGGCCGACGCGGAGATCGACGAGGCCACGGACGACGAGGTGCTCGCTCGGCTGCGTGCCTTCTACTGTTCGCCGCGGCGCGTCCGCGCCCTGGTGTCCACGGCGCCGCACGCCATCCAGAAGGAGCTGCTGCTGTTCGCCCGCGAGGGCATCTTCCTCGACGAATCGGCGTGGGGCGAGCGCCGCGCGGCGGCCGTGGCTTGGGCCATCGACCATCTGCTCGGCGTGAAGTTCGATGTGCCCTCCGCCTTCGACGGAGTCGAGGGGCGGCACGCCGAGGAAGCGCCCGAAGAGACGTCGGGTGCGGCGGGGGATGCGGCGGCCGACGAGTCAGCGGCTGCGGGGGCAGGTGACGCGGCCGATGAGGCAGCGGAGCCCGACGCCCCGCGGCTCGAGTCTCCGCAACAGCCCAAGACCGAGGTCAACGCCTCGCTGTTGTCGCCGGTGGCGTTGGCGCTGAAGCTCGGGCGGACGTGGCTGCCCACGCCCCACCCCGTCGAGCAGCGGCCCGCGTGGATCGGGGCGGAGGAGCCCGGCCGCGCGGCGACCGCGGCCGTCGCCGTGGCCACCGCTGTCATGCAGCTGTGGGAGGACGGCGGCTACCTCGGCTCCGGAGGCCTCCACGAGTTCGCGGGCGCGGTGGCCGTCCACGACTTCGCCGCCTCGATCGGGGCCGACGAATCCGTGGTCCACGAAGTCGTCGGCATGCTCGCCGGTGCCGGATTCATGAACCCCATCACCGGCCAGCCGACCGCCCGCTCGGCCGGGAATTGGTTCACCGCCGATGCGTCGCGCCGCTGGGCGTGGCTCGTAGCCGGCTGGCTCCGCGGCCCCGACCGGTGGGTCGGGGAGGAGTCGCCGGAGGGGTGGATGCCCTCTCCGGAGCTGATGGCCGCCGTGGCCGCGCGCATCCGTCGTGAAGCAGTGCAGTTCGCCTCCGAGCTGGACGAGGGGATGATGTGGTACCCCTGCTGCGTCGAATCACGTCTGGGCTGGACGTGCGGCGCGCTTTTCGACGGGCTCGACGACATGTGGGGCATGCTGCTCAGCCGCGTCATGCAGGGCATGCGGGTGCTGGGGCTCATGGTCGACGGGGCAGCCGGGAAGCCGGCGCGCGTCGTCGCCGACGCCATGGTGCCGGCGTGGTTCTCCGGGCAGGAACCGACCGTCGACGAGGCCGTGGACATGATCGCCGCCGAGGCGGGGGAGTTCATCCCCGTGGGCAAGCGGGCGCAGTTGCTCACCCCGCCGAGCCTGCTCGTCGCCGATCGACTGGAATTGGTCGCCATGGTGCGCGGCGTGCCCGCCCACGATCTCGCGGTCACGCTGGATTCGGTCGCCGACCGGGAGAAATGCGGCGCGACGTCGCTGTGGGTGTTCACCGAGGATTCGCTGTCCGACGCCCTGGAGGACTACGCCGGCGACATTCCCGCCATCCTGGAGGAAGTCGGGTCGGTCACCGCGGCGGGCCCGTGGCTGCGCATTCTGCGGCACCGTCTCCACGCGCTGGAGGAGGCCGCCGACCTGGAAACCCTGCTGCCGGTGCACCTCGCGGGAGCATTCGGGGTGGCCGAGGGGACCGAGGGGGCCGAGGGAACCGAGGAGGCCAACGCGGCACCCGGGCTCTTCCGCGATGACGACGGCGACGCGGAATCTGCGGGGGCCGACGCCGAACGGTGGGGCGTCGGGGGCATCGACGAGCCGGTCGACGAGTCCGTCGCAGAGCCGGTCGATCGCGTCCTCGAGCAGGAGCTCGACCTCGGCCTGGACATCGCCCCCGACCACACGCCGGTCTACGCGGATGACGCGCGAGATGGCGATGGACCCGATGATGCCGGCGACGACGCTCGTGGCGGAGGTTCCGGCGAAGGGCACTCCGATGGGGTGGGTGTCGACGACGATTCTTCCGGGAACTTCCTCGTGATCGACGAGTCGATCGAACCTCCGCTTTTCGACGTCGCCGACCTCGCCGAGCGGCCCACCGCGACGGATCGGGCGGCAACCGATCCCGCCGCTGCGGATCGGGAGGCAGCCGATCCCGCCGTGCGTGAATCGGGTGCCACGGGGGAGCGGGAGAACGGGGAATCGGCCGGGCCGTCGTCAAGCAAGAAGCCCGAGATGACCACCATCGAGGATCCGCTGCGCCGGCCCGACTCCGGCAGCGGACCGGGCGTGCCGATCCAGCCGCCGCTGTTCTAGCGGCCCGGGCGTGCCGATCCAGCCGCCGTTGTTTCGAAGGTAAACACCGAATGGACAGGTACACGTGGTGTGCCACATGTACCTGTCCATTCGAGGTGTTTTTGCCCGGGGGCGGGGAATGCCGTCCGCCGGGGCGGAGAACAAGGCCCGCTCCAGGCGGGGAGTGCCGTCCGCTGGGGCGGGGAGACTAGCCCTTCAGGGAGACGATCTCGTCGACGAGCTTGTTCAGCTCGGCGGCCTTGCCCTCGGCCGGGGCGAAGTTGCCGTCGGCGAACTCCTCGCCCAGGAAGATGGAGACCTCGGAGTCGGCGGCCTTCATCTTCAGGTTGCCGACGATGTCGCGCCAGTGCTTGATGGCGCGGGCGCCGCCGCCGAAGCCGTAGCCCAGGAAGCCGACGGGCTTGTCGTTCCACTCGACGAAGAGCAGGTCCGCGGCGTTCTTGAATGCGGCCGGGGGAGCGGCGTTGTACTCGCCGGTGACGAACAGGAAGCCGTCGCACTCGGAGACGGCCTCGGCCCACTTGGTGGTCTTCGGGTTCTCGTAGACGCCGTTGGCCTGGCCCGGCATGGTCGGCTCGTTGAGCAGGTCGAGGTCGAAGTCGATGACCTTCAGATCCTTGATCTCGATGTCGTCGCGGCCGGAGAGGGACTCGATGGCCCACTCGCCGACGGTGGTGCCCGCGTTGCCGGGACGGGTGGTGCCGGTGATGATGCCGAGCTTCATGTGTGGGGTGCTCCTTCAGCAGGTGAATTAAATGGTGTCATGTCAACTATATTGGTGGTCCCGTGGCGGCGCAATAAAACCAGATGTGGTGTGCGTCACCGGGGTCGTGCTCGCCGCTGCGGTGGGAGGGTGCGACGGCTACGTCCGGACAGAGCTCGGCAGCAGCTTCGGGAGCGAGCCCGACGGCTACTTCCGGCGCGAGTCCGACCGCTTCTGCACCGACTTCGGCTGCGCCTTCTTGCCGTTGCCGGGCTTGCGCGCGTCTCGGCGGCGCAGCAGCTTGCGCGGCTTGCGGCGCTCCGGCTGGTCCGCGCGGTACTCGCGGATCTCGGCCTGATCCACCCACTGGGGAGCGGCGCAGGCGTCGTGGTCGAGCAGATCCGCCGGATCGTGAACGTAGGTGGTGGTCTTCTCGCCGGCCGACTCGAGCAGCTCCTCCAGCAGCTCCTTGGCCTTCGGGGCCAGCGAGCGCACCTCCACGAGGTCGACGAACAGGCCGGTGCCGGAGGCGGCGCCGCGGGTGACCTCGCGGTCGATGGCCTCGTAGGAGCAGAAGTCGATGTCGCCGTAGAGGCGCAGCAGGGTGGTGTCCTGGACGCCGTCGGAATCGAAGTCGACGACGGCGCGGTGGCGCAGGGCGCCGTGCGGGCGGCCGGTCACGCGCATCATGTGCAGCCCCAGGTCCGACGACGCCCGGTGGAAGAACGCGTTGCCGCGCTCGGAGTGGCCGTGGTCGTCGAGGCGCGGGGAGAACGACGCCAGCGCCAGCTCACCCGGGATGACGCCGAAGATGCCGCCGGAGACGCCCGACTTGGCGGGCACGCCGACGTAGTTCATCCAGTTGCCCGCGGAGTTGTACATGCCCGACGTCGACATCACCGACAGGATCCACTGCACGGTCTCCTCGCGGAACACCCGCTCGCCGGACACGGGATGGACGCCGCCGGTGGCCAGCGTCGCGCCGATGGTCGCCAGGTCGCAGACGTTGAGCGTGATGGAGCACTGCCAGCTGTAGCCGTCGAAGACCTGCAGCGGGTCGCAGGTGATGGTCTCGGTCGACCGCAACAGGTTGGCGATCGCGCGGTTGCGGAAGCCGGTGTCGCGCTCGCCCTGCCCGATGTCCTTGTCGGAGCTGAGCTGCCGGCCGGCCAGCTTCGACAGCCCCTCGAGGATGAGGTCGTCGGCGCGGCCGCCGACGTGCTCCTGCAGCAGGCCGTGGACGGTCAGCGCGCCGGCGTTGATCATCGGGTTGACCGGCCGGCCCCGCTCATCCAGGGAAATCTCGTTGAAGGCGTCGCCGGAGGGCTCGACGCCGACGCGCTCGAGGACCTTCTCCAGGCCGAGCTCCTCGATGGCCAGGCCGTAAACCAGTGGCTTCGACATCGACTGGATGGTGAACTCGTGGTCGACGTCGCCGAATGCGTAGAGGTCGCCTTCGGGGCTCATGACGGCGGTGGCCCACAGGTCGGGGTCGACGTCGGCCAGCGCCGGAATGTACGTGGCATTCTCCCCGTCCGTGACCTTGCGGCAGTCCTCGGTGAGGGCGTGGAGCGTTTCCCGGAACGGGGATCGGATGTCAACGTTGTTCATTCCGTCCACTTTACGGATGTCGTAACCGTGTCCCGGACGTGGGTTCGCGGCGCTCGATGCGGCGGCGGGCGATCATGGCGGTGATCAACCCGGCCATGCCCATCACCCACACCACCACGATGGCGATCCACGCGACGCGGAAGTCCGCCCATTGGTAGGCGCGTCCGTCGGAGGAGGCGTCGAGAAGCAGCCCGATGCCCTGCGCCGCCATCATCGCCGCCAGGAATCCGCCCATGTTGGACAGGCCCGTGCCGGTGGCCAGGGCGCGGCGGTCGACGGCTTCGCGCACGGAATCGAAGCCGAGGCCGGAGGCCGACGACAGCGCGGCCATCGCGATGTTGAGCGCGACGATCGCGGCGAGCCCGCGCGGCGTGTCGGGGATGAGGAACACCAGCCACATGCCCATCAGGATCACGGAAATGACCACGGTCAGGGTGCCGCGCCGCGCCCCGAATCGCGCCGACGCCATGCCCATCAGCGGGCCGGCGGCCACCGACGCGACGGTGTTGACCACCAGCACGCCGCCGGCCTGCGCGGGGGTCAGCCCCATCGCCAGCGTCATCAGCGGCATGCCCCACAGCAGCGTGAACGTCGCCTGGTGCATCAGCCCGACCCAGTGGGTGAAGAACCCCTGCCAGCACACCGGATGGCGCAGCACGATGCCGAGCATTTCGCGCACGGTCGCCCGGTCGTCGGGCTTGTGGCTTGACGACGCCCCGGCGTTCTCGCCCGGTTCGGCCGGGGCCTTCGGCACGTCGGCGATGGCGACGGCGGCGGCGATGCCGACCAGCGCGATGCCGGAGCCCAGTGCCAGGAACGCGGCGGTCCATCCCTCGGCGTGGAGGAGCATGAGGAACGGCACGGCCGAGACGAACTGACCGATCTGCCCCAGCCCTGCGGTGAGCTGGGTGAACAGGGGAGTGACCTTCAGCGGGAACCACGCGGGCAGCAGGCGCATGGCCGACAGGAATGCACTGGCGTCGCCGGCGCCGATGAGCACGCGGGCGAGGATCGCGATCGGGTACGACGCCGTCAGCGCCAGCGTGATCTGGCCGACGGCCATGACCAGCGCGCCGATGACCATGGTCCGCCGCGCCCCGAACCGGTCGATGGCCAGGCCCACCGGGATCTGCGCCAGCGCGTACACGCCGACCTGCACCGCGGTGAACACCGCCAGACGGGAGGCGTCGACGCCGAAGCGGTCCAGCGCCTCGACGCCGGCGACGCCGAAGGACGTGCGCCCCGTGATCGCCGCCAGATACACCAGGACCGCGGCCGCCCACACGGTGAGGGCGCGGCCGGTGATGCGGGAACGTGGATCGACGGTCATTGTCGGCAGTCTAGGCCCGTCCGCCGCGCGTATCCTCTCGGGGCATGAGGTATCCGGACCGTGCGCCGTACGTCAAGGCATTGCGCGTCACCGACGCCGACGCCGTGTTCGGGGACGCCGGATCCGGTGGGGTCGACGGGTGGGTGCTGGACCTGCCCGTCGCCAAGCATCTTCGTGACCTGCGGGAACTTCCCCTGCCCACGCCCGTGACGCTCATCGCCGGGGACAACGGGATGGGCAAGTCGACGCTGCTGGAGGCCATCGCGGTGCTCGCCGGGTGCAATGCCGACGGCGGATCGCGGCACATGCGGTACTCGGGGCTCGACGACGCCTCGCCGCTGCATCGCGCGATGGGGCTGGTGCGGCGGGCCAACCCCACCGACGCGTTCTTCCTGCGGGCCGAGGGGCACCTGCGGATGCTGGAGGAGATCGCGAAGAAGCCGCCGAATGCACCGATTTACGGGCCGGACGAGCTGCACCACCTGTCGCACGGGGAATCGGTGTGGGCGATGGTGACGCACCGGTTCGCCGACGGGCTGTACCTGCTCGACGAGCCGGAGTCGGGGCTGTCGCCGATGCGGCAAATGGCGCTGCTGGCGCAGATCCACGAGCTGGCGAAGGGCGGGGCGCAGTTCATCATCGCCACGCACTCGCCGATCCTGCTGGCCATCCCCGGCGCGACGATCTTCGAACTGGGCGAAGACGGCATCGACGTGCCCGCGTGGCGCGACTGCGGGGCCGTGGCGGACATGCGGGAGTTCCTCGAGGCGCCGGCGGACACCGTGGAATATCTGATTTCGGTAGAAAAGGACTGACCGGGCCGCGGTACCGCGCAGGCTCGGTGGACGGCGGCAAGACCGGAACACGACCTGAAGGGAACGGGCATGGGACGACGATCGTGGAAGAGGGCCGTGGCGGCCATTGGCGTCGCGTGGATCGCAGGAGTCGTCGCGGGCCCGTTGGCCGCGGCGCAGGTGGAGGCCCCCGCCCGCGCCGAGGTGACGGTCGAGATCGACGATGAAGACGACCTTATTCCAGCCGACCGGGAAAGAGCGCTCATCGCGCAAACCCGGGGCGTGGACCTGCCCGCCGAAGTCACCCACGTCGAGTACCTGGTCTTCGCGGACAACGACGACAACATCAACGACACCGTCGAGGACCACCTGCGGGAGGCCTCGCCCGAGCTGATCGGCGACGACGTCTACGCCGACGGCGTGCTGATCCTCGCCTACGGCGACGACCCCCGCTCCAACGGCGCCTACGCCGGAGAGGACGTCGCCGACCGGTTGGCGCTGCGCGAGGGCAAGCACCTCGACGAAACGCTGGAGGCCATGCGCCCGGCCATGAAGGACGGCCGCATCGCCGACGGCTTCGTCGACGGGCTGCGGTACGCGGCCGACGACGCGGCCATCGAATCCGACCGCATCGCCGGAGAGGAAGAGGACCGGCGGTCGAACCTGATAGGCATCGGCATCGGCGGAGGCATCGTCGCCGTCGTCGGCACCGGCCTGGGCCTGTACGCCGTCGCCCAGCGGCGCAAGAAGGCGGAGCAGGCGAGGGAAGACCACGCTTACGTCGTCAAGCATTACGGTGACGCCGGCACCCGCCTGTCCGAGATCGACGTCCGGGCCCACAACCTCGCCAGCCCCTTGGCCGACGATGAGCTGCGCCGCCAGTGGGCGGAGGTCCGCGACGGTTTCCTGGAGGTCCACGACGTGACGCAGCGAATCGGCACCCCGAAGGACGATGGCGAATTCCGGGCGGCGGCGGACGACCTCGCGGGGGCGCGGGAATCCATCGAGAGGATCCGCGTCGCCGAGGACAACATCGATTTGATGTGGGACATGGAGCACGGCGACGCCGCCGCCCGCCGCGGGCAACTGCGATTGCTTCGCGACGACCTGGTCCGGGCCCAGTCCGACGTCGAAGATGAAGAGCTGCGCCGCCGCCTGTCCGCCCTGGAGGACCGCGTTCGCGCGATGATGGAAGCCGACCCGGGCGCCGCAGGATTCATGGATTCCTACGCCGACGTGCTCTACGACTACCGCCTGGTGCTCGACCTGGTGCGTGAGCGGGAATTCGACGGGATGGAAGTCGGCGGCGACCGGACGGCGCCCGAGCTGTGGGACCCGCATTGGCGCGTCGGCTCCGGTTACGGCGGATGGATGCCCTTCGCCGTGATGAGCACCTGGCACCAGAGCGACGTGTCCGCGGCGCAGGCGTCGACCACCAGCTCGTCCTACAGTTCCGGATTCTCCGGCGCCGGCGGCGGCGGAAGTTTCTAGGGCCGCGCCGCCGGCGCCCGGTTACCAACGGCATCCACCGCCCGCCACCGCCCGCGGGAACCGTTTTCAAGTTCGCATTCGCCGTCGACCAGGCCTAACCTGAGATTATGTCGAATGAGGAGGGTGCCCGCGCGCATGGCCACGGGCTTTTCCACGTACACGATCACCACCACTCCAGCACCGCGTTGCCGCGGTTGGCGCTGGCGTTCGGGCTGACCGCGGTCATCCTCGTCGCCGAGGTCGTCGGCGGCGTCGTCGCCAATTCCCTGGCACTGCTCGCCGACGCCGCGCACATGGCCTCCGATGCGTTGGGCCTGCTGGTGGCGCTGGCGGCGGCGTGGATCGGCGCGCGGCCGGCCACGAAGATGGCGTCCTACGGATTCCGCCGGGCCGAGGTGCTCGCCGCGATGTTCAATGCGGTGCTCGTCGGCGCGGCGGGGGTGTGGATCCTCGTAGAAGCGTTCCGGCGCTGGTCCGAACCGGCCGACGTCGCGTCGGGGACGGTGTTGATCGTCGCCGCGATCGGGTTGGCGGCCAACCTCATCGCCGCGGTGATCCTGGCCAGCGGCGACAAGGACAACATGAACTTGCGCGCCGCCTTGCTGCACGTCGTCGTCGATGCGCTGGGGTCGGTTGGCGTGCTCGTGTCGGCGATGATCGTGCGCTGGACCGGTTTCGCACGGGCGGACATCATCGCCGCGGTGCTCATCGCGGTGCTGGTCATCCCGCAGGCCATCGCCCTGATCCGCAACGCCGGCGCGGTGCTGCTGGAGCTGGCGCCGTCGAGCCTCGACGCCCGCGTGGTCGAGGAGTGGATGACCGGCCGCCCCGGTGTCCACGACGTCCACGACCTGCATATCTGGTCGATCCACGGCACCGATGCGGTGCTCACCGCCCACGTCACCGTCGACGAGGGCCTCGGGTTCGACGACGCCTGCTCGATCCTATGCGATATGGAGACCGGCCTCGCCGACGAGTTCGGCGTCGGCCACGCGACGCTGCAGCTGGAGACCCCGGCGCACCACGCCCACGAACGGCCGCGGCAGATCTGAGGGGCCGTAGTCGGCGCCGCCCCGATTCTCGGGGGTCGCAACACGGGATCGGTGAAATACGTGTACACCCGAAGGTAATTGCCCGAGGATCCCGGGAGGGGTGCGCACCATGGACATCGCGATCGTTCGCGGGGACATCACGACGGCGAAGGCCGACGCGATCGTCAACGCCGCCAACTCGACGCTGTTGGGGGGAGGCGGAGTCGACGGCGCGATCCATGCCGCGGCGGGCCCCGGGTTGCTGGAGGAATGCCGCAGGTTGCGGGAAGAATCGCTTTCCGACGGCCTGCCCGCCGGGCATGCGGTGATCACCTCCGCGCATGACCTCCCCGCGCAGTGGGTGGTGCATGCGGTGGGGCCGAACAGGAACGCGGGGGAGACGGACATCGGGGTTCTGGAGTCGGCGTTCCGCAGCGCGTTGGACGCGGCGGATCGGGTCGGGGCCCATTCGGTGGCCGTGCCGGCGATCGGCGCGGGCGCCTACGGTTGGCCGGCGGTCGACGTCGCGGCCGCCGCGCACAGGGCGATCGTCGCCCGCGGCAACGACGTGTGGGACAACGTCGTGGCGGTGACGTTCGTGGTGTCCGGCGAGGACATCGAGGACGCCTTCCGCGCCGAGTTCGACGGTGGCCATGGCGAGACCACGGGAGGTGGGGCGGGTGCGTAGCCGGATCGGCGTCACGCGCGGGGCCGCGGCGGCCGGGTGCGCGCTGGCGTTGGCGCTGGCCGGCTGCTCCAACGGCGGCGATGGCGGAGATGGAAGCGGGGGCCAGGGCCGTGGCGGCGCCGAATGCGGGGTCGACGAAAGTGCCCCGATCATCACCGACTCCATCGCCGGCGTGGAGCCTCCATCTGCCGGCGACCGCTGGGAGCTGACCGAAACCAACTACGACCCCTGCGGTGAGCTGACCTACGCGCTGTTCCACCAGATGCCCCAGGGCAACTCGCAATTCGCCACGAAGATCCTCATGTTCCATGACGGCGAATACCTGGGCGTCGACGCCAGCACCGCCCCGCAGCAGGGCTGGATCATCGGGGAAGGCGACGGCTGGTTCGAAGTGGAGTACAAGGACTGGGAGTCGTTGATGGAGTCCGGCGAGCCCAACGCCGCGTCGCCGAAGTACACCACGACCATCACGTTCACCTGGAGCGACGAGAAGAACAGGGTCGTCCTCGACGGGGAACTGCCGAACCAGAACCTGTACTGACGCCCGCCGGCTCGACGCCGCGTCAATGCGGCGCTTCGACCCGCTGCGCGATCGCTCCGGCGGCTACTGCTTCTTCAGCACCTCGGCGATGAAGTCGGCGATGACCTCGCGGGAGATCTTCACGTCGATGACGATGACGCCGTTCGGGTCGTCGTCAAGCAACTCGGCGACCCGCGCGAAGTCGGACATGTCGGCGACGGTGACCCCGCGCGCGCCCAGCGACCGGCCGACCGCGGCGAAATCGATGTCGTCGATGACCATCGACGCGGTGTCCAGGCCCTCCGCGCGGTACTGGTGCAGCTCGGCGCCGTAGGCCGCGTCATTCATGACGATGACGGCACCCCGGCGCACCGTGCGGAAGACGGTCTCGGCATCGGACAGCGCCATCAGGCCGCCACCGTCGCCGGTGACCAGCACGTTGTAATCATCGGGGCGGGCGGCGGCGACGCCGATGGCCGTCGGAAAGCCCAGCCCGATCGTCTGGATCGCCGTGCCGACCAGCACCTGCGCCCGCGGATCCGGGCTGTCCAGGTACATGGGCACCCAACCGAGGAAATGCCCGCCGTCGGTGCACACCGTGCGCTGCGCCGGGAGGATCCGGTTGAGCTCGCGCAGGGCCGCGCGCGGGTCGAGGCGGCCGTCGGCGCCGCGCTCGTGGAACAGCTCGGGCTGGGTGGCGGGGTCCTCGGCCGGGGGCAGGGCGCCGAGTTCGTCTCGCCAGGTCGCGCGGGCGCCGGTCGTGCGGTCGGCGACGAGCCCGTCGAGCACGGGCATGACCGTGGTCAGGTCGCACAAGAGCCGCTTACCGACGTCCCGGTTCGACGGATGCTCCTCCAACGTCAGGTGGATGATGGTCGCATCGGGCGAGAACAGCGACTCGCCGCGGGACTGGAAGGCGTTGAAGCTGGCGCCGAGGACCAGGACGACGTCGGCGTCGCGCGCGATGGGCACGTGGGCGCGGTGCGTGAAGCCGCCGGCGGTGCCCATGCACCACTCGCCGCCGATGACGTTGCGGGCCATCGCCGAATGCATGTGGACCGCGCCGATGCGGTCGCCGAGGGCGGCGACGTCCGCGGCCACGCCGGCGCGGACGACGCCGCGGCCGGACAGGATGAGCGGGCGGCGGGCGCCGGCGAGGGCGTCGGCGACGGCGGCGAGCTCGGCCCGGGTGGCCTCGGACAGGGGGCGCGTCGGGGTGGCGTGGGCCGGGCGCAGGAGTTCCGGGCGTGACAAGACGTCGCCGCCGTCGGCCAGCGGGGCGGTCTGCAGGTCGAAGGGCAGAAGCAGGACGACCGGCTCCTGGTGCGTCTGCGCCAGCGCGAATGCGGCGTGGGCGTCGGCGGCCGCGGTGGCAGGGGTGGGCGTGAAGTGGTCGATGCCCAGCGCGTCGAGAAGCCCGGCCTGGTTCAGATCGAAGTGGCGCGGGCCGGCGGCGGGGGCGGAGCCGGTGACGTAGACCATGGGCACGCGGGCGGCCTTGGCCTCCGCGAGCGCCGTGATGGTGTTGGTGAACCCGGCGCCGCAGGTGGTCGTGGCCACGGCGATGCCGCCGCCGGCGCGGAAGAAGGCGTCGGCGGCGGCGACGGCGCCGGCCTCGTGGCGGGTGGCCGTGTACGGGAAGCCGCGGGACGTCAGGTGGCTGACGACGTGCGAGTTCGCGTTGCCAACCAGCCCGAAGACGTGGTCGGCCCGGGCCAGGATGACGTCGGCGATGGCCGTGGAGACCGTGGCGGCGAGAGTGGTCTCGGTGCGGGGCGCGGGAACGTTGGTGTCGCCCGCATCGGCGGCGGGGGAGGCGCTCGCATGGGTGGCGGCCTCGTCGACGGCGACCGGCGCCCCGTGTCCGATTGTGTTGGTTTCGGGGCGGGTGGTCTCGGCGGTGTATCGCTGCACGGAAGGTCTCCTTCGACGGCGGACGGGTGCTGCGGACAAGTGCAGGGGCCGATTGTTGCCGATGGCGCAGGTAAGCGGAAGGGTGAAACCGTCGATAACGGATTGATCACGGGTTTTGCCGAATACTCGGGGGTGGAAATCGGGGGGATTACGCCGTTCATGGAAATTCGCGTCGCGTGTTTCATGGGGGTGATGTTCGGGTGTGGCACAGTCGCTTTGCGACGCTCATGTGGTGCCCGCACGCGTGACCTCCTAGTTGTGCCCGCCGGAACTCGATCGCCACAGCTAGGCCCCGGCAAATGGGTCCGTCAGTGCTCAGCCCGGACGCCGAACCCCGATGGGGAGCGGCCGCGGCTTCCTACACTCCGACCTCGATAACGGAGCCGACGCTTGCCAAACCCCGAGATCAGACCGCAGGTTGCCAAACCCCGAGATCAGAACCCCGAAAGGGGTGCATGACCGCCGTTCATATCCCGAGATCGGGGTTGATCTCGGGTTTTTCCTTTCGGGGTTTGGGATTTGAGCCTGTGGGAGGCCCCCTCATGGAAAAGCGGGGTCGCAAACAGGGGGCTACCCCGGCGTTTACGGGCCGGCTGGGAGGGGGCGACCCGGTGGTTTAGCGATGGGACGGGCAACCCCGTGGTGTGCATGCCGGTCGGGAGGGGGTCGACTCCCGGGGATTGGCCGGCCGCCGCTTCGAAAAGCGAAGCGGAGGACCCGTGGGCGTCGCAACGCCAGGCCCCGAAAACGTGAAACGGGGCGCCGCCGACACTCCGGCGGCACCCCGAATCGGGCGGCGAACCCCGTCGCCCCTACTTCGTGGCGATGTTGTCCAGGATGAAGTCCTTGACCACGTCGGCGTCGTTGGGCAGATCGACGACGCGACGCGGCGCGTCCATGATCCCGGCGAACCGCTCCGGCATGTCCGGCTCGGTGCCAGTGGCCTCCATGATGGTGTCGGCGAACTTCACCGGCAGCGCGGTCTCCAGGCACACGATCGGCGTGGACACCTGATCGCGCAGGCCGCGGGCGACGTGGATGCCGTCGGCGGTGTGCGGGTCGACCATGACGCCGAGGCGCTCCCAGCAGTCGCGGATGGTCTCGACGCGGTCGGCGTGGGTGGAGCGGCCGGACAGGAATCCGTGCACGGCGGACGCCTCGGGGAACGCCGGGTCGCCGGTGAGGGTGAACCCGCCCTGCTTGACCTTCACGCCGAACTTCTCGGCGATGCGCTCGGCGTCGCGGCCGAGCAGGTCGAAGATGAAGCGCTCGAAGTTCGACGCGCGCGAGATGTCCATGGACGGGCTCGACGTCGCCTGGGTCTCCTCGGAGCTGCGCACGCGGTAGGCGCCGGTGCGGAAGAACTCGTCGAGGACGTCGTTTTCGTTGGTGGCGACGATCAGCCGGTCAATCGGCACGCCCATGGACTTGGCGATGTGGCCGGCGCACACGTCGCCGAAGTTGCCGGTGGGCACGGAGAAGCTGACCTTCTGGTCGTTGGTCTCCGTCATGCGGATCCACGACGACACGTAGTACACGATCTGCGCCATCAGCCGCGCCCAGTTGATGGAGTTGACGGCGCCGATGCGGTTGGCGGCCTTGTACTCCAGGTCGCCGGAGACGGCCTTGACCACGTCCTGGCAGTCGTCGAAGACGCCGTCGAGGGCGATGTTGTGGATGTTCGGGTCCTCGAGGCCGAACATCTGCGCCTGCTGGAACGGGGTCATGCGCCCGGCGGGGGTGAGCATGAACACGGAGATGCCGTGGCGGCCGCGCATGGCGTATTCGGCGGAGGACCCGGTGTCGCCGGAGGTGGCGCCGAGGATGTTCAGCGTCTCGCCGCGGCGGGCGAGCTCGTACTCGAACAGTTCGCCGAGCAGCTGCATGGCCATGTCCTTGAACGCGGCGGTGGGGCCCATGGACAGGTGGCCGATCCACAGGCCGTCTTCGAGTTCGGTGACGGGCACGATGTCCGGGTCGGAAAACTTCGGGGTGGTGTACGCGCGGGCGCAGATGGCCTTGAGGTCGTCGGTGGGGATGTCGTCGACGAACAGCTGCAGTACCTCGGCGGCCAGGGCGGCGTAGCCCTCGTCGGCGAGAACGTCGCGCCAACGCGTAAGCGTCGCGTCGTCGATCTGCGGGTACTCGACCGGCAGGTACAGACCGCCGTCGGGGGCGAGGCCGCCGAGGAGGATGTCCGAGAACTTGGCGGGGGTTCGCTTCGGGTCGCGCGTCGAAATGTAGTCCACGGGGCCAACCTTACTGAACGGTGTGCTTTACGACGGCCACTGGCTGCACGTCTCGGCCGCATCGTCGTGAAGCGGCCGCGGTGCGCACGCGAAAACCCGGCCGCGGCGTTGGGGCCGTGGCCGGGTTCCCGTGGGGGTCCGGGGGATGGGTCTAGCGGAGGTCGCGGGCGTCGCGCGAGCCGTGGCCGGCGTCGTGGGCGTCGCGATCGGAGATGGTGTCGCGCTCGACGCGGATCTCCTCGCGGGTCACGGGGACCTCGATGGTCTCGTAGTCGGTGACCACGTGGCGGCGCAGGCGGACCTCGCCCAGGCCCGAGTCGCGGTCGGCACCGTGGCCCGAGTCGTGGTCGGCACCGTGGCCGGCGCTGGCATCACGGTCGCGGCCGGCTGCGTCGTGGCCGCCGAGATCGGACACGTCGTGGCGGTCGACGTCGTCGGGGTGGCCGACGTGGCCGTGGCGATCGTCGTCGCGGGGCGCCTGGCCGTCGAGGGCGGCGGCGCGGTCGGCGTCGCGGAGGTCGGCGTCATCGCGCAGGGCCGCGCGGCGCTTCAGCTCCTCGGGCGTGAGATCGGAGTCGACGTGGTCCGGGCGGTCGTGGACCTGGCCCGGGTGGGTCTGGCCGCGGTCGCGGAGATCGCGGTCATCGCGGACGTCGTGCTCGTCGTGAATGCCGTGCTCGTCGCGGCCGACTCGGCCGTCATCGGCGAGCCCGGCGGTGATTCCGGCACCGGCCGCGCCAACGCCGGCACCGGCGGCGGAGTCGCGGTGGAGATCGCGGCCGCCGTCGCGGAGGTCGCGGTCACCGTCGCGTCGGCCGTCGTGATGCGGATCGGCGTGGCGCTCACGGC
>DHCFI07803__coassemble_1226_pt1 | contig 33972 bp, 27 predicted proteins | sample DHCFI07803__metabat2_low_PE_024 | metagenome-assembled genome bin DHCFI07803 | reverse complement strand
CCCGGCCGTTGCGTCCCGATCGTGTTTCGGCGGTGCTTCTTTCCCGGGATGGAGCCCGCAAGTTTCTCGAGGTGGTGCCCGCAGGTCGGAGGCGCGCAGCCAGATACACGTCTGCTGGACAAAAACATGTGGCAGGACGGATGTTTCTGTCCAGTGGACGTGTACCTGGATGAGGGTGCGGTCGCGGTGGCGCGGGGGCCGCATGGTTGAGGCGTGGAGCGGCCATGTGGACGGATGGGAGAGGCGCCTTTTCGGGACCCCTGAAAAAAGGGGGTTGCGGTCATGTCAACGATGTGCCATAGTTGATGTATCAACAACGCGGGCCTCCGACGCCGCCCGCGGATCGTCGCAAAGCCCGAAAGGACCCCTCCCATGATCAACGCAGCCAGCTTCACCGCCCGCCTCTTCCCGGGCCTGATCCTGCTCAACTCCGGCCTGGGCAAGCGCAAGCTCGACGCCGAGTCCGCCGCCGGCCTGCAGGGCTTCGCCTCCACGGGCATCCCGGCCGTGACCAAGCTCGACCCGAAGACCTTCGGCAAGATGCTCTCGGCCGGCGAGATCGCCACCGGTGCGGCGCTGCTCGCCCCGGTCGTGCCCAACCGCGTCGCCGGTGCCGCGCTGACCGCCTTCGGTGCCGGCTTCATGTCCATGTACCTGCGAGCCCCCGGCCAGCGCCAGGAGGGCTCGCTCGCCCCGACCCAGGACGGCATGTCCCTGGCCAAGGATTCCTGGCTGCTGGGCATCGGTGCCGCTCTGCTGCTGGCGGGCGACAAGAAGTAAAGACTGCTTGACGACGGGGTCGGCCGCATCCGCGGTCGGCCCCTTCGCGCATGTCGGGGTGGTTTCCGGGATGCCGGGCCCGGGACTGCGTCCCAGTGCGGCACTCGGGATCGCGCCTAGTGCTGCGCCCCAGTGGGGAGGGCCCTAGTACGGCGCCACCGAGGAGCGGTGGGCGTTGACGTCGATGGCGCGGTGGATCGGCGGGAACGCGCGCTGCGGGCAGTCGTCGCGGCTGCACACGCGGCAACCCGCGCCGATCGGCGTCGCCGCCTTCTCGTCGTTGACGTCCAGCCCTTCCGAGTACACCGTGCGGTGCGCGTGGCGGGCCTCGCAGCCCAGTCCGATGGCGAAGGTCTTGCCCGGCTGGTTGTACCGCGCGGTGTGGTGCTCGACCGTCCGGGAAATCCACAGGTACGAGCGGCCATCGGGCATCACCGCAACCTGGCGCATGATCTTGCCCGGGTAGGAAAACGTCTCGTACACGTTCCACAACGGGCACGTGCCGCCGGAATTGGTGAAGTGGAACCCCGTCGCCGACTGGCGCTTGGACATGTTGCCCGCGCGGTCGACGCGCACGAACGTGAAAGGGATACCCCGGAGGCTCGGGCGCTGCATCGTCGACAGACGGTGGCAGATGGTCTCGTAGCCGACGCCCGTGTGGCGCGACAGGAACTCGATGTCGTAGCGGTTGGACTCCGCCAGCGCATGGAACTTCTCGTACGGCAAGATCAACGCGCCCGCGTAATACGTGGCCACGCCGCGCAGGGCCAGCTCGCGGGAATCGTCGGACGTGAAGTGGCCGGCCGACACCTCCTCGCGGATCAGGTCGCCGCACTCGAAGTAGCCCAGCTCCGTGGCCATGCGGAAGGCCCGCTGCCCGGGGGAGAGGCCCCGCGCCAGGTCGAGTTCGCCGGTCGTCGGATCGAAATGATGCTGGGTGTCGCCCATGTCCGAGCGCGTGCGGATCTTCACGCCGTGCCGCTCGGTCAGTCGCCGGGCCAGCACTTCCTCGACGTCCTGGTTGTCGTCCGTGGTGCCCAGCTCCGTGGCCAGGCGTTCCGCCGCCAAATCCACCGAATCGATGTAATTCTGGCGGGTGTAGAAGTAGTCGCGGACCTCCTCGTGCGGCATGGTCAGCGCCCTCGACGCGGCGCCGCCGCCGTCACCCTGGAAATTGCGGTCGTCGGTGGCCAGCGACAGCTTGTCGGTGACGTTGCGGTACCTTCGGTGCGCATCGACCATCGCGCGGGCGATCTCCGGATGGTTGCGCACCATGTCCGAAATCTCCTGCAGATCCACCGGCTCGGGGCAGACCTCCTTGTCCAGGACCACATCCTGGACCTCCGCCAACAGGCGCGAGTCGTCGTCGCGGGAAAAGAACGTCGCGTCGACGCCGAACGTTTCGGTGATCTTCAACAGCACCGGGACCGTCAGCGGGCGCACGTCATGCTCGATCTGGTTCACGTAACTGGCCGACAGGCCCAGCGCCTGAGCGAGGGCCGCCTGGCTCATGTCCCGCTCGCGCCGCAGCTGCCGCAGCCGGGAACCCACATACGTCTTTGCCATGCGGCAAGATTAGCAGCCCTGGCAAAACTAGCTCCCCCGGACGCTAATTTCGCCAAGTTACGGGCCCCGGGCATGGGAAAACCCCGCCCGGAAAAATCCGGGCGGGGTTGTTGACCGTGGCCACGTGACGACCCTGAAGGAGCCGCCCCGCCGTTCCAACCGATCACGCCGGCACGTCGTCAAGCGACGCGCGCGGCGACGATGCGGCTTAGTGGAACTGGCCCTCCTCGGTGGAGCCCTTCAGGGCGGTGGTGGAGGAGTTGGGGTCGACCGTGGTGGCGATGCGGTCGAAGTAGCCGGCGCCGACCTCGCGCTGGTGCTTGACGGCGGTGAAGCCACGCTCCTCGGCGGCCTTGAACTCGCGGTTCTGCAGGTCGACGAAGGCCGGCATGCCCTCGCGGGCGTAGCCGTGGGCCAGGTCGAACATGCCGTAGTTCAGGGCGTGGAAGCCGGCCAGGGTGATGAACTGGAACTTGAAGCCCATCTTGCCCAGCTCCTTCTGGAACTTGGCGATCTCGTCGGCCTCGAGGTGCGCCGACCAGTTGAAGGACGGGGAGCAGTTGTAGGCCAGCAGCTGGTCCGGGAACTCCTCGCGGACGCCCTCGGCGAACTTCTTGGCCAGCTCCAGGTCCGGGGTGCCGGTCTCCATCCAGATCAGGTCGGAGTACGGGGCGTAGGACTTGGCGCGCTCGATGCAGGGCTCCAGGCCGTTCTTGACGCGGTAGTAGCCCTCGGCGGTGCGGTCGCCCTCGATGAACTTCTGATCGCGCTCGTCGACGTCGGAGGTGATCAGGGTGGCCGCCTCGGCGTCGGTGCGCGCGATGATGACGGTCGGGGTGTTGGCGACGTCGGCCGCGAGGCGGGCCGAGGTCAGGGTGCGGATGTGCTGCTGGGTCGGGATCAGCACCTTGCCGCCGAGGTGGCCGCACTTCTTCTCCGAAGCGAGCTGGTCCTCCCAGTGGGTGCCGGCGGCGCCGGCCTGGATCATGCCCTTCTGGAGCTCGTACACGTTCAGCGCGCCGCCGAAGCCGGCCTCGCCGTCCGCGACGATCGGCAGCAGCCAGTTGTCGACGGAGGTGTCGCCCTCGATGCGGGAGATCTCATCGGCGCGCAGCAGCGCGTTGTTGATGCGGCGAACGACGTTCGGCACGGAGTTGGCCGGGTACAGGGACTGGTCCGGGTAGGTGTGGCCGGAGAGGTTCGCGTCGCCGGCGACCTGCCAACCCGAGAGGTACACGGCCTTCAGGCCGGCGCGGGCCTGCTGGACGGCCATGTTGCCGGTCAGGGCACCCAGGGAGTTGATGTAGGAGTCGTCGTCGACGTTGACGCCCTCCCACAGGATCTCGGCGCCGCGGCGGGCGAGGGTGTGCTCCTCGACGACGTTGCCCTGGAGCTCGGCCACCTGCTCGGCGGTGTACTCGCGCTTGATGCCCTTCCAGCGGGGGTTCTCGTCCCAATCCTTCTGGATTTCCTGGGCGGTACGGGCCTTGCCGACGTTCGACATATCCGGGTCACTTCCTTAACTAGGACTGCGGGGATCCGGGGGCCGCTCGCGTCACTCGATGCAGTGCGCGGCATTCGGCATCCGGGAGTTTGAAATACACGGCGGGCGGACGTGTCCCGTAAAAAGCCGCCGCCGGGTGGAATGCACCCAACGGCCGGTTCCGGTCACTGCCCGCTTTCGCGTGCCGTGGTTCACATCATGGGGGACGGTATGGATTACGTCAAGCAAAAAGGCTTGTAAATTTAAGCGCTTTTTTTTGGCGAATCAGCAAAGATTGCAAAGAGTGTGATGTGATGCGTGAGTGAACTTCCGTCGCAGGTCGGCCTGCATGCGTTCGTGGCTAACGCCCGTGAGCATGACAAGGCGGTGAAGATCACCCCCCGCTTTGGGGTGGTCGGGGTCGCCGGTTTCTATGTCGCCCGTCACTCCCCCTGGGGCCCGTGGCTAACGGTGGTCGGGGGTGGCCCGGGTGTGTCGGCAATGTCGTGGTCAGCCCCTATTCCCGATCCCGGAAGGGGTGGGGTTCCGTTTCCTCCGTTTCCGGGGGTGGCCGTACGCAGGGCCGCGCCCCGGTGGTCCGGGGGAGGGCCCGCGATCCGCGGGCAACTCCGTCGCGGAACCGCGCCGCGCGAGACGCGCATCACATATGGTTGGTGCATCGCCAGCGGAAGACGGTCCGACGCGGCGGCCTTCGTCGGCCACCGCGCCTCGGGGCCGTGGCCGGCCCGTCGCAAAGCGGGACCCCCTCCACCCCCGACCCCCATTCCGCCACGCGCCGCAACGGCACGTGCAGCGAGCGTGAAACCGAACCTTTAATTAAGGAGAGCAATGACCGAGCGCATCACCGCCGGCGGCCTGCAGGTCGCCAAGGTCCTCTACGACTTCGTCAACGACACCGCCCTTCCCGCCGCGGGCATCGAGGACAAGGACGCCTTCTGGCAGGGCTTCGGCGACATCGTCGAGAAGTACACGCCGCGCAACGTCGAACTGCTGGCCAAGCGCGACGAGCTGCAGGCCAAGCTCGACGATTACTACCGCGAGAACCCGGGCAAGCAGGACCAGGACTCCTACGTCGCCTTCCTCAAGGAGATCGGCTACCTCGTCGAGGATCCGGGCGAGTACGAGGTGACCACCGCCAACGTGGACACCGAGATCACCAGCACCGCCGGCCCGCAGCTGGTCGTGCCCGTGCTCAACGCCCGCTTCGCCATCAACGCCGCGAACGCCCGTTGGGGCTCGCTGTACGACGCCCTCTACGGCACCAACGCCATCTCCGAGGACGGCGGCGCCGAGAAGGACGGCAAGGGCTACAACAAGGTGCGCGGCGACCGCGTCATCGCCTGGGGCCGCGACTTCCTGGACAAGGGCGTCCCGCTGCTCGAGGGCAGCCACGCCGACGTGACCTCCTACGACATCGTCGACGGTCGTCTGCTCGCCACCATCGACGGCCAGCAGGTCGGCCTGCGCGAGCCCGAGGTCCTGGTCGGCTACACCGGCGAGATCGGCAACCCGGACTCGATCTACCTCAAGCACAACGGCCTGCACATCCAGATCCTCATCGATCCGGAGTCGCCCATCGGCAAGACCGACAAGGCCGGCGTCAAGGACATCGTCCTGGAAGCCGCGGTCACCAACATCATGGACCTCGAGGACTCCGTCGCCGCCGTCGACGCCGCCGACAAGGTGCTCGGCTACACCAACTGGCTGGGCCTCAACGTCGGTGACCTGGCCATCGACATCACCAAGGGCGGCAAGCCCGCCAAGCGCGTCATCAACGACGACCGCGTCTACACCGACCTCGAGGGCAACGAGCAGAAGCTGCACGGCCGCTCGCTGAACCTGGTCCGCAACGTCGGCCACCTGATGCAGAACCCCGCCATCCTCGACCGCAACGGCGAGGAGATCTACGAGGGCATCATGGACGCGGTCATCACCCCGATCTGCGCCATCCCGGGCCTGGATCAGAACAACGACCGCAAGAACTCCCGCACCGGCTCCATCTACATCGTGAAGCCGAAGCAGCACGGCCCGGAGGAGTCCGCCTTCACCAACGAGCTGTTCGCGGCCGTCGAGGACCTGCTCGGCCTGGACCGCAACACCATGAAGGTCGGCCTCATGGACGAGGAGCGCCGCACCTCGGTCAACCTCGACGCCGCCATCAAGGCCGTGTCCGAGCGCGTGGTGTTCATCAACACCGGCTTCATGGACCGCACCGGCGACGAGATCCACACCTCCATCCAGGCGGGCCCGATGTTCCGCAAGGCCGAGCAGAAGACTGCTCCGTGGATGCTGGCGTACGAGGACAACAACGTCGACGCCGGCCTGGCGCACGGCCTGCAGGGCAAGGCGCAGATCGGCAAGGGCATGTGGGCCATGACCGAGCTGATGGCCGAGCTGCTGGAGCAGAAGATCGGCCAGCCGAAGCAGGGCGCCTCCACCGCGTGGGTGCCGTCGCCGACCGGCGCCGTGCTCCACGCGACGCACTACCACCAGGTGGACGTGTTCGAGGTCCAGGACAAGCTGATCACCGACGGCCGCCGCGACACCCGCGAGGACCTGCTGACCCCGCCGATCGCCGCCGCGAAGGCCGGAGACCCGGGCGCCGACTGGTCCGACGAGGACAAGCAGAACGAGCTGGACAACAACTGCCAGTCGATCCTCGGCTACGTCATCCGCTGGGTCGAGCAGGGCGTCGGCTGCTCCAAGGTCCCCGACATCAACGACGTCGACCTCATGGAGGACCGCGCCACGCTGCGCATTTCGTCGCAGACCCTGGCCAACTGGCTGCTGCACGGCGTGGTCAGCGAGGAGCAGGTCATCGACTCGCTCCAGCGCATGGCCGAGATCGTCGACCGCCAGAACGAGGGCGACGACGCCTACCTGCCGATGGCGAAGGACTTCGACGCCTCCATCGGTTTCCAGGCCGCCAAGGAGCTGATCCTCGAGGGCACCGCGCAGCCGTCGGGCTACACCGAGCCGATCCTGCACCGCGCCCGCCTGGAGTTCAAGAAGCGCCACGGCATCGACCAGGGCTAGTCCCCGGTCTGTCCCGGGCGCCCGCCGAACGCCCCCGTCCCACCCGCTTCCCGCGGGCGGGCCGGGGGCGTTTTCGCGTGGGCGATAACGTTTCGGCGGCTTATCCGCCGCGTCGTCGCGTACGGTCCGGCCCGCCCCCGCCAACCGCTAGGCTGGTGAACCGATGTGGCGCACGATTCGACGACGGTGCGCCGACCGCGATACGACGAGGAGGCCGCCGCATGGGAGCCAACCAGGCCGGAGTGACGGACCCCGCCCGATTCGGGGCGGTGTTGTTCGATTTGGACGGGGTGCTGACCCCGACCGCCGACATTCACGAGCAGGCGTGGGGCGACATGTTCCGCGCCTTCCTCGAGGAGCGGGGCGCGGAGCCGTACACCGACGCCGATTATTTCGCCCACCTCGACGGGCGGCGCCGTGACGAGGGCATTCGCGCGCTGCTCGAGTCGCGGGGCATTTCGCTTGACGACGGCTCGGCGTCCGATACGTCGGCCGAGGACACGGTCACCGGCCTGGGACTCCGGAAGAACGAGGACTTCCTGCGCCGGGTCGAGCAGGGCGTGGCGCCGTACGAGGGTTCCGCCCGGTTCCTCGACCATCTCGACGCCGTTGCGGCGGGGGAGGGGGCGGGTGCGCCGAAGCTGGCCGTGGTCAGCTCCTCCCGCAACGCCCGCCCGGTGCTCGAGGCCGCGGGCATGCTCGATCGGTTCGAGCTGATCGTCGACGGCAACGTCGCCCATGAGCTGGGTCTGGACGGCAAGCCGTCGCCCGCCACGTACCTCCACGCCGCCGAGCAGCTGGGCGTGCCGGCGTCCGAGGCCGTCGTCGTCGAGGACGCCATCTCCGGCGTCAAGTCCGGCGCCGCGGGCGGGTTCGGCCTGGTCGTCGGCGTCGACCGCGGCGCCGGCCGCGACGAATTGCTGGCCAACGGCGCCGACGAGGTCGTCGACGACCTGGCGGAGCTGATCCGATGAACGGCGAGGACGCGGCGAAGGTCGGCGCGGGAGTTCCGACCGTCAGCGGGGGTTCGGGCGCCGACCCGTCGGAAAGCAAGGTCACGCCCGGAAGCAAGACCTCCGAGGAGCGGCGCCGCCGGCGCCGCGAGTTCGAGCCGACGCGCGCGGACATCCACCACCACCTCGTCGACGCCGAGGGGATGATGGACCGCGACGTCACGCCGGTGGACGAATGGCGGCTGATCGAGGCCAAGCCGGGCGGCATCCCGCTGGGCGTCGCCGAGACGCTGTTCGCGCAGTCCAACGGGTACATCGGCATGCGCGCCAACCCGGCGGAAGGCCGCGATTCGGCGGAGCACGGCACCTTCATCAACGGGCTGCACGAGACGTGGCACATCCGCCACGCCGAAGACGCCTACGGCCTGGCGCGCGAGGGCCAGTCGATCATAAACGCGCCCGATTCCAAGGCGATGCGCCTGTACATCGACGACGAGCCGCTGCGCCTGGGCAACGCCGAGGTCCACGACTACGAGCGATCGCTCGACTTCCGCGACGGCATCCTGCGCCGCCGCTTCACCTGGCGCACCCCGGGCGGCAAGAACGTCCGTGTCACCAGCGAACGCATGGTCAGCTTCCAGGAGAAGCACGTCGCCGTGATGTCGCTGGAGGTGGAGCTCCTCGATTCGGACGCCGCCGTCGCCATCAACTCGCAGATCCTCAACCGCCAGGACGGCGAGGACGAATACCACGATTCCGACGCCGCGCAGGGCTCCGAATTGGACCCCCGCCGCGCCGAAACCCTCCACGATCGCGTGCTCAACCCGACCTTCCAGGCGGAATCGGGATCGGAGCGCTCGACGCTGGCCTTCCGCTGCGCCCGATCCAAGATGACGGTCGCCTGCGCGATGGACCACGAATACACGGTGACGACCCCGGACGGCGAGGCGCCGTTCATCGAGATCGACCAGCGCACCGAGCAGGACTCCGCGCAGGTGCTCTACCACGTCAACGCGCCGAAGGGCACCGTCATCCGGCTGGAGAAGTTCGTCTCCTACCACTCGTCGCGCCACGTCCGCGGCGAGGAACTGGCCTTCCGCTGCGCCCGGACCCTCAACCGCGTCCGCCGGATCGGCCTGCGCACCCTGCAGGAGAACCAGAAAGAATGGCTCGAGCGTTTCTGGGACCGCTCCGACGTGGTCATCCACAACCAGCCCGAGCTGCAGCAGGCCGTGCGCTGGAACATCTGGCAGCTGATCCAGGCCTCCGCCCGCGCGGAGTTCCAGGGCATCCCCGCCAAGGGCATGACGGGCACCGGTTACGGCGGCCACTACTTCTGGGACACCGAGATCTACGTCCTGCCTTTCCTTTCCTATACGTCGCCGGCTTTCGCGCGCAACGCCCTGCGGTTCCGTTGGGACATGCTGGAAGCGGCCTGGTCGCGGGCGGATGAATTGGCCCACGACGGCGCGCTGTTCCCGTGGCGGACGATCAACGGCATGGAATCGTCGGCGTACTACGCGGCCGGAACGGCGCAGTACCACATTGACGCGGACATCGTTTATGCGCTGATGAAGTACGTCTACGCCACCGGCGACGTCGACTTCCTTCTGCGCGAGGGCACGGACCTGCTGTTGTCCACGGCCCGATTCTGGATGTCGCTGGGCTTCTTCGATGCCGAGCGCAAGGAATTCCAAATTCATTCGGTGACCGGCCCCGACGAGTACAACACGGTGGTGAACAACAACCTGTACACCAACGTGATGGCGCAATATAACCTCGACGCCGCCGCCGACGTGATCCGCCAGATGATGACGGAGCGCCCGGAGGCCTTCCGCGAGGTGTGCCACCGCTACAACCTGGAGATGGCCGAGGTCGAGGAATGGGAAGAGGCCGCGGCCAAGATGTACATCCCGTTCAACGAGGAACTCGGCATCCATCCGCAGGACGACCAGTTCCTGCTGCGCAAGCGCTGGAACCTCGACGACCCGGAGGCCGGGCCGAAGCGCCCGCTGCTGCTGCACTATCACCCGCTGACCATCTACCGGCACCAGATCATCAAGCAGGCCGACGTCGTGCTTGCCCTGTTCCTGCAGGGCAACAAGTTCACCGACGAGGAAAAGCGCGCGGACTACGACTACTACGATCCGCTGACCACCGGTGACTCCTCGCTGTCGGCGGTCGTCCAGTCCATCGTCGCCGCGGAGCTCGGCTACGGCGAAAAGGCCATCGACTTCTTCATCCGTGGCCTCTACGTCGACTTGGCGAACCTCCACGGCAACGCCGCCGACGGCGTGCACGTCGCATCGGCCGGCGGCGTGTGGCAGTCGCTGGTCTACGGGTTCGGCGGATTCCGCGATTACGGCGGTGCCTTCACCATCGACCCGCGACTGCCCGACGAGTGGGAGGGGCTGACCTACCGGGTCACCATCTACGGTTGCCGCCTTCGCGTGACAGTGCGCCGCCGCACGGTGGAGGTCGTGGTGGAGGAGGGCGACCACGCCCTCGGTCCCATCCACATCGCCGGCCACGAGGTGATCGTCGGGGCCGAGCCGATTACCATCGTCGTCGGCGAGCGCCCGGAGCACGAGCCGCCGGCGGAATCCGAACCCGACGAGGAGGACCTGGCGCGCATCGCCGAGCAGGCCGACTCCCCGTCGGACGCCAGTCCCCCCGCTGCCCCGAAGGGCACCGGCATGCAGGGGGACCCTGCGGAGTCCAAGGCGGCGAAGAAGTGACGGCGAAGAAGCGACGGCCGGCCAACTACGGCCGAAGCCCGGTTGCCGGTCTATCGCGTTAGCACCTGCCCCGTCGTAAAGCCGGGCGGAAGCGGGCGGAATCGAGGATTCCGCCCGCTTTCGGCGTTTCGGAGCCCGGGTGCCCGGATCGCGGGTGGAGCGGGTGGGGAATTATGCGCGGAAAACCTGCGAAAATCCCCAAATCTGAGAGTTGCCTTGGGCGGGGGTGGCGAAACCTGTGAAACACCTCACCCGGATGGGGGATAAATGGTGACAGTGGGCTCAGTGACTTTAAAGTGAACGTGACACTGGAGGTGCCATGACTGTTACTAGTTCCAACCGTGACGCGATCGCTCACGGAAAAATCACTTTTGAGCCGCTGCGTGAGCGGCCCAAGTTCCCGTCCTGGGCCCTGAAGCTGATTATGGCCGTCACCGGCCTGATCTTCGGGCTCTACGTCATTGTCCACATGGTGGGCAACATGAAGATCTTCATGGGCGAGTCGGACTTCAACGCGTACGCCGCGTTCCTGCGTACCGTCGGTTACCCGGCCATCCCGAACGAGGGCGTGCTGTGGATCTTCCGCATCGTGCTGCTCGTCGCCGTGATCCTGCACGTGTACGGCGCATTCGCGCTGCACGGCCGTGCCCGCCAGTCCCGCGGCAAGTTCCGCCGCCAGGGCATGGTCGGCGGCTGGAACACGTTCACCGCCCGCACGATGATCATCACGGGCGTCGTTCTGCTCGCGTTCATCGTCTTCCACATCCTGGACCTGACCATCGGCGCCGCCGTGGCCCCGGAGAACTTCGTCCATGGTGAGGCCTACGCCAACCTGGTCGCGTCGTTCTCCCGCCCGCTCGTCGCCATCTGGTACATCATCGCCCAGCTGGCGCTGCTGCTGCACCTGTCCCACGGTCTGTGGACCGCCACCAGCGACCTCGGCATCACCGGCGCCCGCTGGCGCAAGGTCATGCTGTTCCTGTCGGGTCTGATCCCGCTCCTGGTCGTGGTCGGCAACATCGCCATCCCGGTCGCTGTTCTTACCGGACTGGTCGGCTAGGTCGAGAAGGGTATTCGATAATGACGAACACTGAAATGCAGACTGGCGCCACCGATTTCCAGGCGCCCCAGTCCGTCGTCGATGGCGTTGTCATCGGCAAGGTCATCGGCGACAACTCGCCGGGCGACAAGGCCCCCATGCGCGATCACTGGGAGTACCAGAAGGACCACTACAACCTGGTCTCCCCGCTGAACCGCCGCAAGTTCCGCATCCTCGTCGTCGGCACCGGCCTGTCCGGTGGCGCCGCCGCGGCCGCCCTCGGCGAGCTCGGCTACGATGTGAAGGCCTTCACGTACCACGACGCCCCGCGTCGCGCGCACTCCATCGCCGCCCAGGGTGGCGTGAACTCCGCCCGCGGCAAGAAGGTGGACAACGACAGCGCGTACCGCCTGGTCAAGGACACCGTCAAGGGCGGCGACTTCCGTTGCCGCGAGAACGACTGCTGGCGCCTGGGCATCGAGTCCACCCGCGTCATCGACCACATGAACGCCATCGGCGCGCCGTTCGCGCGCGAGTACGGCGGCGCCCTGGCCACCCGTTCCTTCGGTGGCGTGCAGGTCTCCCGCACGTACTACACCCGCGGCCAGACGGGCCAGCAGCTGCAGCTGTCGACCGCGTCGGCCCTGCAGCGCCAGGTCGGCCTGGGCAACGTCGAGATGTTCACCCACAACGAGCTGGTCGACGTCATCGTCGCCGACGGCCGTTGCCAGGGCGCGGTCATGCGCAACCTGATCACGGGCGAGCTGACGGCCCACACCGCCCACGCGGTCGTGCTGGCCACCGGCGGTTACGGCAACGTGTACCACATGTCCACGCTGGCGATTAACTCCAACGCGTCGGCCATCATGCGCGCGTACGACCAGGGCGCCTACTTCGCGTCCCCGTCGTTCATCCAGTTCCACCCGACCGGCCTGCCGGTCAACGCCGTGTGGCAGTCCAAGACCATCCTGATGTCGGAGTCGCTGCGAAACGACGCCCGCATCTGGACGCCGGCCAAGAAGGGCGACGATCGCCCCGCGAACGACATCCCCGACGATGAGCGCGACTACTTCCTGGAGCGCCGCTACCCGGCATTCGGCAACCTGGTCCCGCGCGACGTCGCGTCCCGCGCCAACGCTCAGCAGATCAACGCCGGCTACGGCGTCGGCCCGCTGAACAACTCCGTGTACCTGGACCTGCGCGACGCCATCCAGCGTCTGGGCAAGGACACGATCAAGGAGCGCTACTCCAACCTCATCCAGATGTACGAGGAGGCCATCGGCGAGGACCCGTACGAGGTCCCGATGCGAATCGCGCCGACCTGCCACTTCACCATGGGTGGCCTGTGGAGCGACTTCAACCAGATGACCTCGATTCCGGGTCTGTTCACCGGCGGCGAGTGCTCCTGGACGTACCACGGCGCGAACCGCCTGGGCGCCAACTCGCTGCTGTCGGCCTCCGTCGACGGCTGGTTCACCCTGCCGTTCTCGGTCCCGAACTACCTCGGCCCGCTGCTCGGCCAGGATCGTCTCTCCGAGGACGCCGCCGAGGTCACCGAGGCTCTCGACCGTGCCCAGGCCCGCCTGGACAAGCTGATGAGCATCGGCGGCACCCACGGCGCCGAGTACTTCCACCGCCAGCTGGGCGAGGAGCTGTACCGCGTGTGCGGCGTCGCCCGCAACAAGGAGGATCTGGCCGAGGGTCTGGCGAAGATCCGCGAGCTGCGCAAGCAGTTCTGGTCCGACCTGTTCATCCCGGGCAACCCGGATGAGATGAACCAGCAGCTGGAGTACGCCAACCGCGTCGCGGACTACCTGGACCTCGGCGAGCTCATGTGCGTCGACGCCCTGGACCGCGACGAGTCCTGTGGCGCGCACTACCGCGAAGACCACATCGACGACGAGGGCGAGGCCCGCCGCGACGATGAGAACTGGTGCTTCGTCTCCGCGTGGGAGCGCGGCGACAACGGCCCCGCGTGGGATCTGAAGGGCAACACCCTGATCCGCCACGCCGAGCCGCTCACGTTCGAGGCCGTCCCGCTCATGACAAGGAATTACAAGTAATGAAACTGCACCTTGAAATCTGGCGCCAGGCCGGTCCTCAGACCGAGGGGCACTTCGAGAGCGTCGACGTCGATGACGCCGTCGCCGAGATGTCCATCCTGGAGCTGCTCGACCACGTCAACTCCAAGTACGTGGAGTCCGGCAAGGAGCCGTTCGCGTTCGCTTCCGACTGCCGCGAGGGCATCTGCGGCACCTGTGGCCTGAACGTCAACGGCCGTCCGCACGGCCCGGGCAAGAACACCCCGACCTGCCAGCAGCGCCTGTTCCAGTACAACGACGGCGACACGCTGAAGATCGAGCCCATGCGCTCCGCCGCGTACCCGGTCATCCGCGACATGGTCGTCGACCGTTCCGCTCTGGACCGCGTCATGGAGAAGGGCGGCTACGTCTCCGTCGCCGCCGGCACCGCCCCGGACGCCGACACCCTCCACGTCAACCACCAGACCGCCGAGCTGGCCCTCGACCATGCCGCGTGCATCGGTTGCGGCGCCTGCGTCGCGGCCTGCCCGAACGGTGCCGCGCACCTGTTCACCGGCGCCAAGCTGGTGCACCTTTCGCTGCTGCCGATGGGCAAGGACGAGCGCGGCCGCCGCGCCGTGAAGATGGTCGACGAGATGGAGACCAACTTCGGTCCCTGCTCCCTGTTCGGCGAGTGCGCCGACGTCTGCCCGGCCGGCATCCCCCTGACCGCGGTTGCCGCCATCACGAAGGAGCGGGCCCGTGCGGCATTCCGCTCCAAGGAAGACTAAGCTGGGAACCCACTAACAGGGCTCTCAGGAAGGATTAAGAAATGGCTACGTCTACCGCCAAGCGCTACCGCGGCGAAGAGCACTTCATCGACGGCTACGTGCCGCAGAGCATGAACGCCGAGTACTCGTCCCTGCACCGTTCCGCCACTTGGATCGGCGCCGGCCTGTGGCTCGCGTCTCTGGCGGGCTGGGGTTGCTTCATCTTCGGCCTGGCCGTGATGAACATGGACACCACCGCGGCTCACGAGGCCGGCCACGTCGCATTCGGCGACACGGTCCGCACCGCCTCCGAGGCGGGCTCGTTCAACCCGTCCTACTTCATGTGGGGCGGCCTGATCGCGGCCATCGTGATGGACGTCGTCGGTTTCCTCCTGATCCTGGCGGGACGCAAGCAGTACCTCGCGTACCGCCGCGAGTTCGGCGTCAAGCACTAGCAGACGGCCGACTCCGCCGGACCCGTCCGGCACCTCCGGGGCACGCCCCCGCCACCGCATCACGCGGCGGCGGGGACGTGCCCTTTCCCATGCCCGGGGCCCGAAGGGCCATAATCGTAGACATGTCAGCCCAACCCCAGAACCACCGACGGGGCGACGGAACCGCTCCGCCGCCGGCCGTCGCCAAGCAAGCCGCGTTGCCCGCAGCCGGGCGGCACCGTGCCGACGCAACCGGCGCGGCACCCGCCGCCACCGCCGGACCCGTCGCCTCCGCCACCGTGCCCGCCCTTGACGCGGCGCCACTGGCGGTCCCGGGGCCATCGCCGGAAACCGAGGCGCGGAAGCGACGGGAACTGCGCAATTCCAAGGCGTTCGCCACGGGACTGCTGATCCTCGCGACGGTCATCTACCTGGTCTGCCGGTGGCTGGAGGCCGACGCGATGTCGGACGGGGAGATCCCGGCGACGTGGATCGGCTACGTCCGCGCGGCCAGCGAGGCCGGCATGGTCGGCGCGCTGGCGGACTGGTTCGCGGTGACCGCGCTGTTCCGCCATCCGATGGGCATCCCCATCCCGCACACGGCCATCGTGCGCCGCAAGAAGGATCAGGTGGGGCAGTCGCTGGCGAGCTTCATCGGCGACAACTTCCTCAATCCGGCGCTGGTCGTGGACAAGGTGCGTTCCCTGCAGATCACCGACCGCGTGGGCACGTGGCTGGTCGAGCCGGGCTCCGGCGACCGGGTGTCGGAACACGTGGGCAAGTTCATCGGCAACGCGCTGGAGGCCGTCGACCCGGCCGATGCGGAGGCCGTGATCAAGTCCGCGGTGGTGGACAAGCTCGCCGAGCCCGAGTGGGGGCCGCCTGCGGGGCGGATCCTGGAGCAGCTCATCGAGGAGGGGCGCACGGAGCCGATCGTGCAGCAGCTCGCGGAGTGGCTGCACCGCAAGGCGCAGACCAGCCACGACCTCATCGATTCGATGGTGGGCGAGCGGGCGCCGACGTGGGCGCCGCGCTTCGTCAACGACATGATCGGCGACCGGGTGCACCGCGAGATCGTCGAGTGGACGTGGCACGTCCAGTCGGACCGGAACCACGAGGCCCGACAGGCGTTGCGCCGGGGGATGAAGAAGCTGGCGCACGACCTGCGGGAGGATCCGGTGACCATGGCCCGGGTCGAGGAGCTGAAGGCGGACCTGCTGGGTTCGCAGGCGGTCGTGGCGGCGCCGGGCGCGATCTGGAAGTCGACGTCGGAGTCGCTCATCGAGGCGTCGCGCGATCCGGATTCGCTGATCCGCCGCAAGATCGCGGAGGCGGCGGAGCGCTACGGGCACCGCCTCAACGAGGACGCGGAGCTGCGGGCGTCGATCGACGACCGCATCGAAAAGGGCGCCACGTTCCTGGCGGAGAACTACGCCGGCGAGATCACGTCGATCATTTCGGAGACCGTCGAGCGCTGGGACGCCGACGAGGCGTCGAAGAAAATCGAGTTGATGGTCGGCCGCGACCTGCAGTTCATCCGCGTCAACGGCACGCTCGTCGGGTCGCTCGCGGGGCTGGCCATCTACACGTTCTCCACGTTGATCTTCGGTGGCTGATCGCAGCTCAATGGCCGGTGGGCGGCGAGCCGGCACAGTGCCGGCGCCGTGCGCGCAGCGAGCGGGGGCACCGGCCCGCGCGTGGCCGGAACATTGGGCGGACGTGCGCCGTTGACGGGACGTAGACTGTTGGCGACGACTACCCCTGAGGAGCAGAGATGTCCGACGACGATCGCACCGAGAACACCGGCGACACCGGCCGCACCGAGCGCACCGAGCGCGACGAGAAGCTCGGCCAGGCCCTCGATCTGGTGAAGACCCCGTTTTACGCATGGATCGGCGCGGGCGTGCGCACGGTCGAGATCCTCGGCGACATCGGGGCCCGGGTCCGCGCCGAGGAGGAGGCCCGGGACGGGGCCGCCGATTCGCTTGACGACGCTGCCGCGGACGCCGGAACGGCCGAGGGCCAGACGTCGGCGGGCATCGCCGACGGCGTCGCCGGCCGTGTCCGCGACGCGCGCCAGAAGGTCCGCGACCTCGGGGACAACGCGGGCGAGCAGTCCCGCGATGCGTTCCTCAAGGCCCTCGACGCCGCGCAGCTGGCGTTCAACGACGCCCTGACCAAGGCGCAGGCCGGCGGCGACCGCGCCTTCGCCTCCGCGCACACGCTGCCGGAGGACGTCGCCGCGCGTGCCGAGCAGCTCAAGCCGGAGCAGCTCCGCGTCGTCGCCGACGGTTACCTCGAGGCCGCGTCGAAGATCTACCGCGAGCTGGCCGCCCGCGGCGAGCAGGCCGTCGACGAGGGCGTGCACGTGGCCAAGGAGCGCGGCGCGTCGTTCGGCGCCGCCGGGTTCCCGGGCGGCCGCACCGCCGATGACGCCGACGGCGAGGGCAAGGGCTCCGGCCGTGCCACCGACCCCGTGTCGGCGATCTTCGGCAAGCTGCCGTTCGCCGGCGCCGCCGCCGAGCGCGTCACCGGTTCCCTCGAGGACGTGGCCCGCGAGACCGTGAAGCCGCTGCAGGACGCCGGCCAGGAGTTCCTGGGCAGGTTCGACCAGGAGAAGCTGTCGACCCGCGTGGAGTCGCTGCTGCACCAGGCCGCCGACGTCACCGAGCAGCTGCTGGGCGCCCTGCGCGCCGAGGATGGTGCCACCGCCTCCGGCACCACCGCCGCCGAGGGCGACGTCGTCGACGCCGACCCGGATGCCACCCCCGACGTCGTGGACGGCGAGGTCGTGGATCTCGACGGCTCGGAGAACGTGGCCGGGATGGCCGCCGACGTCGACGCCGCCGATGAGGCGGCCGACGCGGAGGACGCCGTCACCGAGGGCGACGCGGCCGCCGCGGACGCCGAGGAGCGCGCCGGCGACGAGTCCGGGAAGGGCGATTCCGCCCGATGATCATCCAGATTTACGGCGCCATCGAGATCGCCTTCCGCATCGTCATCCCGATGATCGTCGCCCTGGCATCGGTCGCCGGGCTGGTCATCGTGCTGACGACCCGCGCCGACGCCTTCGACGCCGCCGACCGCAAGAGCAAGGGCGTGTGGGCGGCGATGCTGGGCGGGTCCGCCATGTTCCTGGCGTTCCCCTGGCTCGGCTGGATGATGCTGGGCATCCCGATCATCGCGGCGCTGGTGATCACCGGCATCTACTGGCTCGACGTGCGGCCGCAGATCCGCGGCATCCTGGACAACGCCCAGGGCGGCTGGTAGCCCGCCCCGGACGCAGCGCATCGCGTTCACGCGGGCGTCGCAAAGCCGAAAGCCGGCCCCACCACCTTGGCGGTGGGGCCGGCTTTCGCGCGTTCGGCTGCGCGGGCGATCTAGTCGAAGACCACCGTGCGGTTGCCGTAGACCTGCACGCGGTCCTCGAGGTGCCAGCGCAGGCCGCGGGCCAGCACCTGCTTCTCGGCGTCGCGCCCCTCGCGCTGCATGTCGCGGGGGGTGTCCTTGTGGGACACGCGGATGACGTCCTGTTCGATGATCGGGCCGTCGTCGAGGTCCGACGTCGCGTAATGGCAGGTGGCGCCGATGAGCTTCACGCCGCGCTTGTGCGCCTGGTGGTACGGGCGGGCGCCCATGAACGACGGCAGGAAGCTGTGGTGGATGTTGATGGCCCGGCCCTCCCACATCTCGCACAGATCCGCGGGCAGGATCTGCATGAAACGCGCCAGCACGATGGCGTCGGGGTTCTCGGCGTTGACCAGCTGGGCAACCTCGTCGAAGGCCTTGCGCTTGCCGATGGCGTCCTTGGGGAAGGGCACGTGGTGGAACGGGATGCCGTGGGCGCGGGCCAGCGGCTCGAGGTTGTCGTGGTTGCCGATGACCGCGGCGACCTCCATGGGGTAATCGTTCTGGTCGACGCGGCCGAGGAGGTCCTGCAGGCAGTGGCCTTCCTTGGTCACCAGGATCACCGCGCGCTTGGGCACGCCGTTGTCGGAGATCTTCCACTTCGCCTCGGGGCCGAGCTGCTCGACGATCGGCTGGAAGGCCTCGCGGACCTCTTCCAGCGTCATGTCCAGCTCGTCGGCGCGGACGGCCTGGCGGGTGAAGAACCACTTGCTCTCGGGGTCGGAGAAGAAGTGGGCCTCGGTGATCCAGGCGCCGATTCCGGTCAGGAAGGACGACAGGTGCGAGACGATGCCGGTCGAGTCGGGGCAGCCCAGCGTGAGGATGTACTGGCGCTCCTGGGGGGCCTGCTTCGGTTGGGCCAACGGTGAACGGGTCATTCCCGGGATTTTAGCCGTCCGGCCTACGCTGGACGCCATGAGCCAGCCGTTGCCGCCCAACTCCGGGCCCGCCGCCGCGTCCGAGCCTTCCGCGCCTTCCGCCGCGTCCCGGTCCGCGGGAGCCCCGGTGCCCGCGTCGTCCGTGGATGCGGCGATCCTCGATCCGGAGCTGACGGCCGACGAGGTGCGGGCGGCCGTGGCGGCCGCGGCGGAGGCCGGGTGCGCGGGGGTCCGCCTGCATCCGCCGATGCTCGATCAGTTGGGCCCGGGCGGCAGCGCCGCGGCGGGTCTGCGGGTGGGCGTCGTCTGCGGCTTTCCGACGGGCCGGTCGCACATCCTGGTCAAGGCCGCCGAAGCCCGCCTGGCGGCGGAACGCGGCGCCCACGACGTCGCCGTGGTCCTGGACCGGGCGGCGGTGGCCGCCGGCGACGCCAATGCGGTGCTGTCGGAGGTCGTGGCCCTGCGGGGCGCGGTGACCGCCCCGACGCAGCTGACGGTGGTCGTGGAATCGGCGCTGCACGCGTCTGGCCGGATCGACGATGACGCGTTCGACGCGATCATCGGCGCGGTGGCCGCCGGCGGCGCCGATGCCATCGCCACGGCCACCGGATGGCACCCGGACGGCGTCGGGGGACCGGAGCAGATCCGCAGGATCGCCGCCGCAGCCGGAGCCGCCGCAGGGCCCGGGGCCGGAGCGGGGTCGGGGTCCATCGGCATCATCGCGGTCATCGACGGCGGCGGCCCCGGCCCCGCGGACGACGACGCCTCCGCCGCGCGTGCGGCGGAGGCGATGGCCGCAGGGGCACACGTCGTGCAGGTGCGGCGCCTTCCGGGGTAGGCGGCGGTCGCGCGGGGCGCGGGCCGTCGCCAAGCGAAAAGCCGGGGGACCTAGCGGTACTCGATGGCCGACACGCTCGACAGCGCGATGTCGCGGCCGTCGAGGGTGATGGCCATGCCCCCGTCGGTCACCTCGACCCCGGCGACCGTGAAACCGTGCCCGATCTGCTGGGCCGGGCCGGTCACGGCGGCGTCGGCGAAGCGGGAGATCAGCCCGTCGGCCTGAACGCCCAGCACCGAACCTCCCTCGACCTCCACCGCGATGCCGCCGTCGCGCACCACCGGCCGAAGATCGGCGGTGGCCAGGCCACCGGAGAACTCCGCGGTGAGCACGCCGCGATCCGGATGCGGGGTCAGGGCCGTCAGCCGCACCGCCGAGGACACGAGATCCTCGAAGATGTTGCCCGAACCGCCCGTGGCGTCGGAGACGCGGATGTTCGCCTCGGCGATCATCAGGTCCGACGGCAGCTCCGCGACCACCTCGACACGCGACGCCACCGGGTCGCTGGTGTTGGAGATGTCGACGTCGGTCAGCGTCACGTCGGCGGCGGGGGAGCCGATGATCTGCGGCGCGCCGTTTTCCGCGCGCGGGTCGGTGATCTGCAGCGTCGACGGGGTCCTCAGGTTCATGCCGCCGAGTTCGCTGGTCAGCAGCGCCAGCAGCACGGGGTTGGACCCGAAGGACGTTTGCACGTCCTCCGACACCACCGCGCCGCGCGACTGCTCCGCCTCGCGGAAACCGTCCGAGATCTCCTTGCCCAGGAACATGCGCAGGGCGATCTCGCCGACGACCAGCACCAGGGCGACGACCAGCACGACGCCGACGATCACCCCGAGCGGATTGCCGCGCTTCTTGGTCCTTTTCCTCTTCGCGTTCACGCCTCACAGCATGGCGGAATTCGCGCGGCAGAGCCAACGGCCGCCGCCGGAAGGCCGTAGGACTGCTGCCTGTCTGCTGCCGGGCTGTCGCGGGACTCTCGCCCGGATCAGGCGAATCCGGCCTCGTACTCCGGGGCGACGTAGCCGAACGGCACGGTGAACAGGTTGTCGCGCACCGGGCGGCGAGGACCGGTCAGCGGCACGCCTTCGCCCGCCAGCATCGCCATCGTCCGCCGCCACCGGATCCGCGGCCCGTGCGGCGCCCATCCGGCGCACGTCTCCCACGCCCGGTCCAGGCGCGTCAGCAGATCGTGGATCGGCTCGCCCGGCACGTTGCGGTGGATGAGCACTTTCGGCAGGCGTTCGGCCAGGTCGGACGGCTTGTCGACGTCCATCGGATCCCACGCCACCGTCAACGACCTCGGCCCCCGCGCATCGAGGAGGACCCACGTCGACCGGCGCCCCAGTTCGTCGCAGGTGCCCTCGATGAACAGGCCACCGTCGGCCATCCGGCCGGTGACCTCCCGCCACGCATCGTCGACGTCGGCGACGTCGTACTGGCGCAGGACGTTGAACGCGCGGACCAGATGCGGCCGCAGCCCCGCCAACTCGAAACCGCCGAGGGCGAAATGCACCCCGTCGCGGTCCGGCAGCACCCGCTCCGGCTCGATCTCCAGCCCCGTCACCGCCAGATCCGGCCGCACCGTGCGCAGCCGCGCCGCCCACTCGCACGTCGTGGCATGGCTGGCGCCGTAGCCCACGTCCACCGCCAGCGGCTCCTCGGCGCGGCGCAGCAGCGCGCGGATCTCCGGGTCGTGGACCGCCCAGCGGTCGCACCGGCGCAATCGGTTGACGTTCGTCGTCCCCCTGGTGACCACGCCGCGCGGCCCCCGGCCGGTCCACGAACCGGTCCGGAGATTGTGGGCGTGGTTGGCCATGCGCCGATTATGCCGCGAAGCCCGCGGCGCGAAAAAACGGCCCGCACGCCGGGTGGCGTGCGGGCCGGGCCGTCGTCAAGCAACGACCGGAAAAGCGGGAAAAGCCGGAACTAGGCGTTCTTGGCCAGGTACTCCTGCAGAATGCCGGCTTCCTTCTGGAACAGGCCATCGACCGCCGCGGCGACCTTCGGCTCCAGGATCGCGCCCATCATGGGCACGTTGACGGTGACGTCGGCGCCGGTGACGATGGCCGAACCATCGCCGGCCGGGGTCAGCTTCTGCGTGCCGGAGAACGTCACCGGCATGCCCGTGACGTCGGCGTCGACGGTGGCGTCGGCGGAATCGCCGGCCAGCGGGCCCCAGGAAATGCGGCGAACGACGATGAGGTCGTTCTTGATCAGGGACTTGACGGCGTCGGGCAGCGCGTCGGTGGACAGGGTCTGCTTGAGCTCGACGTCGATGCGGTCGCCCTCGTTGCTGAAGGACACGACCTCGCCCGCCGGCGTGGACAGGTTCTCGGCCAGGTAAGTCCAGTACGCGTTGTCGGACAGCGCGGCGTGGACCTTATCGGGGGCGTAATTGACGTTGGCGGTGATCTCGGTGTGGGAAGCCATGCCCCCGATACTAACGTGGGGGACGTGCACGAATCAGCCTTGACGCGAATCTCCGGTGTTTCCGGGGCCAAAATCGACCACGACGTGGCGTTCCGCGACCTGACGACCCTCCGCCTCGGCGGGCTGCCCGTCGCCGCCGTGCGCTGCGCGACCGTCGGCGCCGTGGTCGAGGTGGTCCGCATCCTCGATGACGCCGGCGTGCCGCTGCTCATCGTCGGCGGCGGATCCAACCTGGTCGTCGCCGACGAGCCGGGCGACCTGGTGGCCGTGGTCATCGAGGCCGACGACGTGGTGCTGGGCACCTCCGGCCACGGGCTCGACGTCGACGGCGCGACCGTCGAGGCGGAGGCCGGGGCCGTGTGGGACGACGTGGTGGAGATGTCCGTCGCCGCCGGGTTCGGCGGCCTGGAGTGCCTGTCGGGGATCCCCGGGTCCGCCGGTGCGACGCCGGTGCAGAACGTCGGGGCGTACGGGGCGGAGGTGTCCTCGACCCTGGAGGGCGTGCGCCTCTACGACCGCCGGACCGGCGTCGACGAGTGGGTGTCGCCCGAGTCCCTGGACCTGGCCTACCGGTATTCGAACCTGAAGTTCACCGCGCGCGCGGTGGTGCTGGCCGTGCGGTTCCGCCTGACCGTCGACGGGCTGTCGGCGCCGCTGCGCTACGGCGAGCTGGCCAAGCGCCTGGGCGTCGGCCCGGAGGAGGGGGCGTCCGGCGAGGCCCGCCGGCCCGTCGCCGACGTCCGCGAGGCGGTGCTGGCGCTGCGCCGCGGCAAGGGCATGGTGCTTGACGACGCCGACCACGACACCTGGTCCGCCGGTTCCTTCTTCACCAACCCCATCGTCGGCGAGGCGGAGGTCGAAAACGTCCGCGAGCGGGTGGCGGCCACGTGCGGCGACGACGTGGCGCAGTCGATGCCGTCCTACCCGGGCGGGAAGCTGTCAGCGGCGTGGCTGATCGAGCGGGCCGGCTTCCCCAAGGGGCATCCGGGGGAGGGTGCCCCGGCGCGGCTGTCGACCAAGCACACGCTGGCGCTGACCAACCGCGGCGACGCCACCGCCGCCGACCTGATCGCCCTGGCCCGCGAGATCCGCGACGGCGTCCGCGATGCCTTCGGCGTTTCCCTGGTGCCCGAGCCCGTGTGGATCGGCGCCGAGCTGGATTAGCGGGCGGCGCTCCGGCGGCGCTGGGGATTGCCGGCCGACCCCGTGGTTGGGGCGACGGTGCTCCGAAATCCCGGCATCGAAACCCCGACATCAGTGCACCGGATTCCGCGTTTATCGCAAACCTCGACATCAATACCCGAAAGGAGCCGGTTAACGCCGTGAAAACCCCGACATCGGAGGTGATGTCGGGGTTTTGATTTCGGGGTTTGGCCGTGGGGCCGGGCGCCCCGGCGGATCAGCGTCGCTTCACCAGTGACTCGACGCTGCGGCCGGACTCCTCGAGCTGCTCGAGAAGCACGTCACGGACGTCGCGGCGGCGGATCTTGCCCATCTGGTCGCGCGGCATCTCGTCGAGGTGGAAGAACGCGCGCGGCACCTTGTAACCCGTCAGGTTCGCGCGGGCGTGCTGGCGGTACGCGTCGATGTCCAGGTTCGCGTATTCGGCCAGGGACACAGCCGCGATGACCAGCTCGGAGCCGTCCTCGCGGGGCAGGCCCACCACCGTCGCGTCGACGATGTCCGGGTGCTCCAACAGCACGCTCTCGACCTCGGCGGGGTAGACGTTGAAGCCGCCGGTGATGATGACCTCCTTGATGCGCGCCACCAGGCGCAGGAAGCCGTCCTCCTCCAGCACGCCGACGTCGCCGGTGCGGTACCAGCGGCCCTCCGCGGCGCCGTCGGGGCCGTCGGTGAAGGACTCCTCGGTGTCCTCCGGGCGGTTGAGGTAGCCGGCGAAGACCTGCGGGCCGCGGACGATGACCTCGCCTTCGCTGCCGTCCGGCACGTGCTCGGTCGGGTTCTCCGGGTCCACGACCGCGATGTCGGTGTCGGGGAAGGGGATGCCCACGTAACCCGGGCGGCGGTTGCCGTCCATCGGGTTGCCCACGATGATCGGCGACGTCTCGGTCAGGCCGTAGCCCTCCACCAGTCGGCCGCCGGTCAGGCGCTCCCACTTCTCCACGATCGACACGGGCAGCGTCGAGGCGCCGCAGAAGGAGTACTTCACGCCGGTGATGTCGATGTTCTTTTCTTCGGCGGCGTTGATGATTTTCTCGTACAGCGTCGGCACGCCCGGCACCCACGTCGGGCGGTGCGACTTCATGACCTTCATGATCAGGTCCATCTCGGCCGCCGGGACCAGGACCAGCTCGGCGCCGATGAGCATGGCCAGGTTGTTGACGATGGTCAGGCCGTAGGCGTGGAACAGGGGCAGGACGCCGAGAACGGTTTCCTTCTCTTCGCCCAGGCCCGGCACCCACGCCTTGCCCATGATGATGTTGGCGACCAGGCCGCGGTGCTTGAGCTGCGCACCCTTCGGGGTGCCGGTGGTGCCGGAGGTGTACATGATCACCGCGACGTCGTCGATGCCGACGTCGGTGGGTGACTCGATGTCGCGGCCGTCGCCGCCGACCGCGTCGCCGAGCACGGCGTCGAAGCCCATGACCTGCGGGGCGGGGGCGTGGAGCTTGTCGCGGGAGGCCTTCAGCGCCGGGATCGGCAGCTTCAGTGCGGTGCGCATCACCCACGGCAGGTCGCGGCGCATGTCGACGCCGATGATCGTCTCCAGCGGCGTGTCGCGGCGCAGCTCCTCCAGGACCGGCACGGCCTTGTCCCAGCAGACGGCGACGCGGGCGCCGTGGTCGTTGAAGGGGTGGCGCAGTTCGTGGGCGGTGTAGAGGGGGTTGTGCTCGATGACGATGGCGCCCAGGCGCAGCACCGCCCAGTAGGCGATGACGTGCTGCGGGCAGTTGGGCATCACCAGGGCGACGTGGTCGCCGCGGCGCACGCCGAGGGCGCGCAGTCCGGCGGCGGCGCGGCGGACCTGCTCGTCGAGTTCCGTGTAGGTCCAGCCGCGGCCGAAGAACCGCAGCGCGATGCGATCCGGGTACTGCTCGACCGCCTGGTCGTAGACGTCGATGAGGGTGCTGTCGCCGTAGTCCAGGTGGTGGTCGGTCCACTCCGGATAATGCTCGAGCCAGGTCCTGTTGGCCGATGCGCTCATGAGGTGCCTCCTTCGTAACTTACTGGAGCGTAACTTATCATCATTTCAATATCGACGCAGTTGCGCTGCCGCCGTTCGCGTCATGGGGTGCCGCCGTTCGCGTGATGCGCTGCCGCCGGCGCCGCACAGCGCACGGCGCCGCCGTTCACCTCGACTGTCCCAGAATTCGGGCCGGCGCCGACGCGGGCGGGCCGCGGCGAGTGCACCCGAAGTGAAATCCCGGGCGCCCTCCCGGTGAAGGGTGTTTGCGGACCCTGCTTTACGACGGGCATTGTGGAGCCATGAACGGCCACAACGAGGCGCACGCCGGGGTCCTGCCCAAGCGTGTCGCGGTGATCTCCATGCACACCTCGCCGCTGGAGCAGCCGGGCACCGGCGACGCCGGCGGCATGAACGTCTACGTCCTGCGCACCTGCCGCGAATTGGCGGCGCGGGGCGTCGAGGTGGACGTGTTCACCCGCGCCACCCGCCCCAGCCAGGGCGAGATCGTGGAGGTCGCGCCGGGCCTGCGGGTGATCAACGTCGTCGCCGGGCCGTACGAGGGCATCGCGAAGTCGGAGCTGCCCACTCAGCTCGCGGCTTTCACCGGCGGGGTCCTCACCTTCGCGCGCTGCCATGGCCTGCGCTATTGCGTGGTCCATTCCCACTATTGGCTTTCCGGCCAGGTCGGCTGGCTGCTGCGCGACCTGTGGCGCGTCCCGCTGGTCCACACCGCCCACACGTTGGCCGCGGTGAAGAACCTCCACCTCGCCGAGGGCGATTCCCCGGAGCCGGAGTCGCGCCGCATCTGCGAGCAGCAGATCTCGGACAACGCCGACGTCATGGTGGTCAACACCGACGAGGAAAAGGGCAATCTCACGGAGCATTACGACGCCGACGCCTCCCGCATCGAGGTCATCCCGCCGGGGGTCGACGTGCACATGTACGGCCCGGGCAGCGACCGCGCGACGGAGCGCAGCCGTCGTGAACTGGGCATCCCGCTGCATGCGAAGGTCGTTCTCTTCGTCGGCAGGCTGCAGCGGCTCAAGGGCCCGCAAATCCTGCTGCGCGCCGTGGCGGAACTGGTGCGCCGTCGCCCGCGGCACAACCTGAAGGTGATCATCTGCGGCGGGCCGTCGGGCACCGGGTTGGAGCGCCCCGACGAGTTCCTGGAACTCGCCGAAGAGCTGCAGCTCGGCGACGTCGTCCGGTTCCTGCTGCCGCGCCCGCCGGAGGAGCTGGTCAGCCTCTACCGCGCCGCCGACGTCGTCGCCGTGCCCAGCTACAACGAGTCCTTCGGCCTGGTGGCGATGGAGGCGCAGGCGACGGGCACCCCGGTCGTCGCCGCGCGCGTGGGCGGGTTGCCCATCGCCGTCGCGGACGGGGAGACGGGGGTCCTGGTCGACGGGCACGCGCCCGATGCGTGGGCGGACGCGCTGGAATCGCTTCTCGACGATGACGCCCGGCGCCTCGAGATGGCCTCGGCCGCTCCCTCCCATGCGGAGGAATTCTCGTGGGAACGCACCGTCGACAAGCTCTTGTCCGTTTACGATCGGGCGTTGACGGGGATCGACGACGACGATTGCGAACCCCGCGAAGCCGAAGGGACGCGCTGACATGGCCGACGAAACGACCGGGGCGACCGCCGGGGGCCTGGCCGCGCTGACCGCGCAGCTGGAGCGCATGGGCGTCGAGCACAAGACCGCCGAGAGCTCGGCGATCGTGGTGCTGCCGGGAACCCGCAAGCTCAAGACCGTGTGCCTGCTGACGCCGGCGCCGGATTCCCTGCGCATCGAGGCCTTCGTGTGCCGCAATCCGGAGGAGAACCACGCCGGGGTGCACGAATGGCTGCTGCAGCGCAATCGCCGCCTGTTCGGCATCGCGTATACCGTCGACGCGCAGGGCGACATTTATCTGGTGGGCCAGTTGCCGCCGTCGCTGGCCGACGAGGACCTCGATCGCCTGCTCGGGCAGGTGCTGGAGGCCTCCGACGGGGACTTCAACAAGATCCTCGAGCGCGGGTTCGCGTCGTCCATCAAGAAGGAATGGGAGTGGCGCGTCGACCGGGGCGAATCGCTGGCCAATCTCGAGCAGTTCCGCCACCTGGCCGGGGAGTAGGGCGCGGTGCGCAGGGAGTGGGGCGCGGCGTACCGGGGCGGGCGCGCCGGGCGCTCTCCGATCAGGGGGAGCGGCGGCGAGAGCTGCCGGGATAGGGCACAATTGGGGTCATGAGCACCGGAAAACTGATTCTCGTCCGCCATGGCCAGAGCGAATGGAACGCATCCAACCAGTTCACGGGCTGGTACGACGTCCCGCTGACCGACAAGGGCCGCGCCGAGGCCGTCCGCGCCGGCGAAATGATGGTCGAAGCCGGCCTCGAGCCGACGATCCTGTACACGTCGCTGCTGCGCCGCGCGATCAACACCGCGCACATCGCGCTGGACGTCGCCGACCGCCTGTGGATCCCCGTCATCCGCGACTGGCGCCTCAACGAGCGCCACTACGGTGCGCTGCAGGGCCTGAACAAGGCGGAGACGAAGGAGAAGTACGGCGAGGAGCAGTTCATGACGTGGCGCCGTTCCTACGACACCCCGCCGCCGGAGCTGGCCGATGATTCGCCGTACTCGCAGGCCAACGACCCGCGTTACGCGAACGTCGAGAACGCGCCGAAGACCGAGTGCCTGCAGGACGTCGAAAAGCGCCTGATCCCGTACTTCGAGGCCGAGATCATGACCCGCCTGAAGAACGGCGAGACGGTCATGCTCGCCGCGCACGGCAACACGCTGCGCGCCATGCTGATGTACCTGGACGGCATCACGCCGGAGGACATCGCCGAGGTCAACGTGCCGACCGGCATCCCGCTGATCTACGAGTTCGACGCCGACGGCAAGGTCCTGAACCCGGGCGGCACCTACCTGGACCCGGAGGCCGCCGCCGCCGGCGCCGCCGCCGTGGCCAACCAGGGCAACAAGTAGTAACGCCGGTTTCTTCCGAGAGCCCGTTGGGGGCCGCGTCCGCATGGCGGGTGCGGCCCTTTCGCGTGTCCGGGTGCTTTGCGTCGGCCCGCGTGGCGTCCGGGTGCTTTGCGACGGCCCGCGTGGCGTCCGGGTGCCGCGGAATCGGTGACTTTCGCTCACTCGGCGGGGGTTTGTGATCGGGGTTATGGTGGTTCGCGTGACATCTACCATTCTCGCGGCGCTAGTGGGCGCGGCCGTCATGGCCGCGATTCTCATCGGGGGCGGTGCCGTCGCGGGGGTGGTGAAATCGGTGTCGAAGAAGAGGTCGGGCGCGGAGGAGCGGGTGACCACCATCGCCCAGGTCCTGCACCTGGCCATCCAGGGCGCCCCGACCGGCGTGGTGGTCGTCGACATTTCGCGCGACGTGCTGCTGTCCAATCCGCAGGCCCATCAGCTGGGGCTCATGCACGAGCGCGTGCTCCACGATCTCGGCTGGGAGGCGGCGCTGCGGGTCTTCGACACGCAGGAGGAGCAGGAGCTCAACCTGGTCATCCCCGCCCGACGGTCCGGTGCGCCGGACAAGTCGGTGCGCTGCCTGGTCAGCCCGTTGACCCTGGCGGACGACAGGTTCGTGGTGCTGTACGCCACCGACGAGTCGGAGCTGGTGCGCATGGAGGCGGCGCGGCGCGATTTCGTGGCCAACGTCTCGCATGAGCTGAAGACCCCGGTCGGCGCGATGAGCCTGTTGGTCGAGGCACTGGCGGAGGCCAAGGGCGATCCGGAGGCCGTGGAGCGGTTCAGCGAGAGCCTGACGGGCGAGGCGAAGCGCTTGTCCATGATGATCACCGAGCTGATTTCGCTGTCGAAGCTGCAGGGCGCCGAGGCGCTGCCGGACATGGAGCCGTTGTCGGTGGCGGAGATCGTCGATGCGGCGGTGCACCGGACGAAGATCCTCGCGGATCAGGCCGGCATCGCGGTGGGCACCGATTGCGAGGAGGGGCTGATGGTGATGGGCGATCGTTCGCTGCTCATCACCGCGGTGTCCAACTTGATCACCAACGCCGTCAATTATTCGCCGGAGCAGACGCCGGTGAGCGTGTCGGTGAAGATGATGGACGGGGACACCGTCGCCATCCGCGTCACCGACCGCGGCATCGGCATTTCGCTGGCCGACCAGGAGCGCATTTTCGAGCGCTTCTTCCGCGTCGACAAGGCCCGTTCCCGCTCCACCGGCGGCACCGGCCTGGGGCTGGCCATCGTCAAGCACGTCGTGGCCAACCACAAGGGCGCCATTAAGATCTGGAGCAGGCCCGGCACGGGTTCGACTTTCACCCTCGAGCTGCCGGCCCTGAAGAAGGAAGGATGATCCACCCGTGACCTCCGTTCTCATCGTCGAAGACGAAGCGGCCCTGGCCGAACCCCTGGCGTTCCTGTTGAAGAAGGAGGGGTTCGAGGTCCGCATCGCGGGCGACGGCCCGACCGCGCTGGCGGAGTTCGAGGCCAATCACGTCGACATCGTCCTGCTGGACCTGATGCTGCCGGGCATGAGCGGCACCGAGGTGTGCAAGAACATCCGGTTGCGCTCGAATGTGCCGGTCATCATGGTCACCGCCCGCGACAGCGAAATCGACAAGGTCGTGGGCCTGGAGATCGGCGCGGACGACTACGTGACCAAGCCGTACAGCTCCCGCGAGCTCATCGCCCGCATCCGCGCAGTGCTGCGCCGCGGCGGCGAGCCGGAGTTCGAGGAGGAGGAGCTGGAGGAGGACGTCCTGCGCGGTGGCCGCGTGGTCATGGACGTCGAGCGCCATGTCGTCACCGTCGACGGTGATCCGGTGTCCATGCCGCTGAAGGAGTTCGATCTCCTGGAGTACCTCCTGCGCAACAGCGGGCGGGTGCTCACCCGCGGGCAGCTCATCGACCGGGTGTGGGGCGCCGATTACGTCGGCGACACCAAGACCCTGGACGTGCACATCAAGCGCCTGCGCTCGAAGATCGAGGTCAATCCCTCCCGCCCGAGCCACCTGGTGACCGTCCGCGGTTTGGGCTACAAGTTCGAAGAATAACGGGAGCCGTAGAGCCATAGTCGGGCGAGCGGTGGGCGGTCCGCGGGCGGTCAGCGGGCGGGCAGCGGTGGGGGCTGCAATGGGCCGTTGCATCGCCCACGGCCCCGGATGCCGTCAGACCTCGTCGGCGGCCAGCCCCTCCTTTGCCGCCCGCGTCGCCGGGTGGATGGACAGCAGCGGATAGCCCGACGGCCCGAAGGCCTTCGCGCGACCGGCGGCTTCGCGGGCGCGGCAGTGGTCGGCGAGCACCGCGTAGCAGGCCTCGCCGATGAGCTCGACGAGCTCGGACCGGTGCGATTTCCAGATGGCGTCCGCGTGGTCGTGCGCGCCCGGATCCCCGGTGCAGTACCAGTCGAAGTCCTCGCCGCCACCGCCCCAGCCGCGCCGGTCGTATTCGGTGATGGTGGTGCGCAGGATCTCGTGGCCGTCGGGCCGCTCCTCGTAGGCCTCCAGGCGGCGCAGGGGCAGTTGCCAGCACACGTCGGGCTTGGCCTTGACGTGGTCGACGTCGTGGGCGACCGCCCACTGGTGCAGCGCGCAGCCGGCCCCTCCCGGCCACCCGGCGCGATTGGCGAAGATGCAGGCGCCGTCGAGCACTTGGGTCTTCAGCGCCGGCTCGGGGTTTCCGTCGTCGTCGTCAAGCTCATCCCACTCGAGCCAGGGTTCGAGCGGTTCTTCCGCGCCCGAGTCGATGTCGCGGAGCCAGCCGGTGACGGCGGACGGCCGGTTCTGCCACCATCCGCTTTCCGACGGCCCGTCCCCGGCGTCGGCCTCCATGGCCCGGACCGTGGCGACGAGACGGTCCCGGTCGTCCTCGTCGCAGAGGAACGCGCCATGGCCGCAGCAGCCGACGTCCGCGTTGCCGGAATCGATTCCCCGGCAGGCGTCGGTGCCGAAAACGCAGGCGTAGGTGGAGAGCAGCCACGTCAGGTCGCAGCTGATCACGTGGTCGGGGTCGTCCGGGTTGGTGAACTCGAACCACTCGCGGGGGAAATCGGGGGCGACTTCCGCGGGCGAGGGAGCGGTTCCGCGTCCGGCGCGGGGGTGGAGCTGATTCACACCGGATCACGGTAGACCGTCTACCCTGAGACTCGTGCGATTAGGTGTATTGGACGTTGGCAGCAATACCGTTCATTTGGTGATGGTCGATGCCCGCCGTGGCGGGCACCCCACCCCGATGAGCGATACGAAGTCGACGATGAAGCTGGTCGAGTACCTCGACGATGACAATGATCTGTCGAAGAAGGGCATCGACAAGCTCACGGGCTACGTCGCCGAGGCCAAGGGCCTCGTCGACCAGATGCGGTGCGAAGAGATGATCAGCTTCGCCACCTCGGCGGTCCGCGATGCCCGGAATTCCGACCACGTGCTGGATCACGTGGAGAAGAAAACCGGCATCCGCCTGGAGATCCTCTCCGGCGAGGACGAGGCCCGCCTGACGTTCCTGGCGGTCCGCCGCTGGTACGGCTGGTCGGCCGGGCGCATCGTCAACCTGGACATCGGCGGCGGTTCCCTGGAGCTGACGTCGGGCACCGACGAGGACCCGGATGCGGCGTATTCGCTGCTGCTGGGCGCCGGCCGGTTGACCCACGAGTGGTTCGACACCGATCCGCCGGAGCGCAAGAAGATCGATCTGCTGCGCGACTACATCGACGCCGAGCTGGTCGAGCCCGCCCGTCATCTGCGGACGTTGGGCGAGCCGGATCTGGCCGTCGCGACGTCGAAGACGTTCCGCACGCTGGCCCGCCTCACCGGCGCCGCGCCGAGCTCCGCGGGACCGCGCGTCAAGCGCACGCTGACGGCCCCGGGCCTGCGTCAATTGATCGCTTTCATCTCGCGCATGACCGCCGCGGACCGCGCCGAATTGGAGGGCGTCAGTTCGAATCGCTCCCACCAGATCGTCGCCGGTGCCCTCGTGGCGGAGGCGAGTATGCGAGCATTGGGTCTCGAGCAGGTGGAGATTTGCCCGTGGGCGCTGCGCGAGGGCGTGATTTTGCGTCGACTCGACGGCAACCTGTACGGAAAGGGATGAGATGAGCGAGGAAAAGCTCACCGTTGCCGAGTTGTTGGCGCGCCGCAACCAGGAGCGCGGTGACTCCGACGGCGCGGCCGAGCGTCCGCGCCGGCGGCGCCGCAGCCTGGAAGAGGGCGGCGTTTCCGTCGCCGAGCTGACGGGGTCGATCCCGCGCGTGGAGGCCGAGGGCCCGCGTCGCGGTGCTCATGCGGTCGCCGATGACGACGATCAGGTCGAGGTTCCGGCCGAGGCTCCCGTCGAGGCTCCCGTCGAGGAGACCGCGTCGGCGGAGCTCCCGGAGACCCCCGAGGCCCCGGAGTCGGGGTACGCCGACGAGTTGGCCGCCGCCGAGGAGTTCGGGGACGAGCCGATCGAGTCGGCCGACCCCGCGCAGATCGAGGCCGACGAGCCCGCTCCGGTCGCCGAGTCCGGCGAGGACGCGGAGGCGGCCGAGGCGGAGTACGCCGACGAACTGGCCGCCGCGGAGCCCGCCGATGAGCCCGTGGAGCCGGTCGAGCCCGTGGAGCCCCGCGAGCCCTTCTCCGTCCCGTCCGCCGTTCCCGTCGACCCCCGTGCCGTGATGGCCAACGACGAAACCGGCGAGATCACTTTCACGTTCACCAAGTTCCACGACGCCCGCACCGCCAGTGAGCCGGTCGCCGAGGCCGGGCCGATGGCCCGCGAGGTCCTCGAGGGATCGTTGGCCTACGACGATCGCCCGACGAACATCATCCCCGTCGTCGAGGGCGAGGACCTGGACGAGGCCGGAGCCGGTGACGGCATCGGCGACGGCGAGCGCACGGACATCGCGCCGGCCGATGAGGACCGCACGGACATCGTTTCCGGAGACGACGATCGGGCCTTCGACGGTTCGGCGATCGCCGGCGGCGCCTTCGCCGCGGGTGGCGCCGGCGCCATGGCCGATCACGCCGACGACGTGCCCGCCGCCTACCGCGAGCGCGACGAGGAATTCGCCGCGCACGAGCACGAAGCGCACGAGTATGACGCGCCAGAGTTTGACGCGCACGAGTACGACGCCCACGATCGCGGCGTCGATCCGTTGGCCGCCGCCGCACCCGCCGCCGCTGCCCCCGCGACGTGGGACTCCCGACCGGAGCAGGAGCGGGAACGGGAGCCGGAGTTCGAACCGCAGCGGGAGCCGGAGCGCGATCCGAGCCCGAAGGCGACCCAAAAGTCCCGCGAGGACTACTCCGAGGACAACACCCTCAGCATCGGCCTGCTGATCGCGCAGACGATCGTCGGCCTGCTCTTCGGCGGCCTGGTCTTCGCGCTGTTCATGCTGCTGTGGATGGTGCTGCCGACCGCGGTCGTCGCCGTCATCGCCGTGGCCTTCGCCTTCGGCCTGGTGATCATCGTCAATCTGCTCCGCCGCGA
>DHCFI07803__coassemble_1208_pt1 | contig 39131 bp, 32 predicted proteins | sample DHCFI07803__metabat2_low_PE_024 | metagenome-assembled genome bin DHCFI07803 | reverse complement strand
CGATGCTGAACGGAACGAATGAACTCACAAGCACCTCCGGGGGAGCAACTGTGGATAACTGTCGTCACATGAGTAACACGCGACCTGCATGTTCGCTTCATTGCCACAGGTCACCGACTTATGGCGGGCCGAATCAATCGCGGCCGCAACATGTGGATAGACTGTTGAGAAATCAGCGGCGCGCAACTTTCCACAGCTGTGCATGAACGTGTGGAAGCCCTGGCCATCGCCCCGATGCCATGTGGAGAAATTTCCCACAAGCGAAACCCTCCCCGGCTCCACCATCCGCTCGGCCCGGCACCATCCCCGCCACCCGCGCGACCCCCGCCGATCGACCCCGGCGGGTTATCCTGACCGTCCGACCGAAACCCGAAGGACCACGCGTTGACCACTCCCAGCCGAGACTTCCACGACACCTGGCTCCAGGTGATCGACATGCTCATCGCGGGAACGGACGTACGCGACGGGGAACCGCAGCCTCTGCCGATCCAGCACAAGGCGTTGCTGCGTTCGGTGCAGCCCGTCGGGCAGGTCAACGGCTTCGTTCTGCTGGCCACGGGCAGCGAAATGGTGCAGACGCTGGTCAAGGAAGAGCTCTCCGAGCGCATCGAGCGCGCACTCGAGGCGATCACCGGTTCCGCGCAACAGGTCGTGGTCACCATCTCGGAGGAATCCGGGCCCGACGACCAGGCGGGGCACTCCGGGACGGGCCAGACGGGCGCCGGACATGCCGGGCACGCCGGCGCTCCCCGGCACACCGTGGCGGGCCGCGAATCCGCACAGACCGCGCAGCCTTCCCAGCCTTCCCAGCCTTCTCGGCATTCCCAGCCCGGGCAGGCCACACAGTCCGGGCATCCGGACCACCGCCGCCACCAGGACGCCGGCTCGTGGCGCACCCTCGAATTCGAGCGCGACGCCCGCGAGACCGCGGAGTTCGGCGATCCGGCGCCGCAGAACACCGGGCACGGGTCCGCGGTCCCCGCGCAGCGCCAGCCGATGCAGCCGCAGCCGCCGCAGAACCCCGCGACGCAGGGCACGGCGGCCGACCTGTTCGGCCGCGGCAAGTACCCGTTGCACGACATCGGCGATCCGATGGGCCAGCCGGTGGAAGAGCCGACGCTGAACCCGAAGTACACGTTCGAGACGTTCGTCATCGGCCCCCAGAACCGTTTCGCCGCCGCCGCGGCCGCCGCCGTCGCCGAGCAGCCGGCCCGCGCCTACAACCCGCTGTTCATCTCGGGTGGTTCGGGCCTGGGCAAGACGCACCTGCTCCACGCCATCGGCCACTACGCCACGGCGCTCGACCCGAAATTGCGCGTTCGTTACGTGTCGTCGGAGGAGTTCACCAACGACTTCATCAATTCGGTGCGCGACGACGCCCAGGAGAGCTTCAAGCGGCGGTACCGCGATCTGGACATCCTCATCGTCGACGACATCCAGTTCCTCGAGGGCAAGGAAGGCACCCAGGAGGAGTTCTTCCACACGTTCAATGCGCTCCACCAGGCGGATCGCCAGATCGTGCTGTCCTCGGACCGTCCGCCGCGCGAGCTGAAGACGCTGGAGGAGCGCCTGCGCACCCGCTTCGAATGGGGCCTGACGCCGGACCTGCAGCTGCCGGACCTGGAGACGCGAATCGCCATTTTGTCGAAGAAGGCCCAGCTCGACCGCCTCAACGTCCCGCACGACGTCCTGCAGTTCATCGCCGAGCACACCGCGTCGTCGATCCGCGAGCTGGAGGGCCGCCTGCTCCAGGTCACGGCCCAGGCGTCTCTGCTGAAGATGCCGGTGTCGCTGCAGCTCGCGGAGGAGATCATCGGCTCGGACAGCGCCGAGGTCGAGATCACCCCGGACATCATCATTTCGGCGACCGCCGAGTTCTACGGCCTCACCGTCGCCGACCTGACCGGCCCCGGCAAGACCCGGCCGGTGTCCCACGCGCGGCAGGTGGCCATGTACCTGACCAGGTCGCTCATCGACATCTCGCTGCCGGCCATCGGCAAGGTCTTCGGCAATCGCGACCACTCGACGGTCCTGTACGCCCACCGGAAGATCCAGAAGGAAATCTCCGACAAGCGGGCCACGAAGGATCAGGTCAACGACCTGACCACGCGCATCCGCGAGCGTTCCCGGGCCATCGGCTGAGTCACCGGCCGCGTCGCGCTTGACGACGGCCACCGGATCGCCGACGCCCGAAACGACGGAAGTCGCGCGATTCCTCACTTAATGCGTGTAATTACGTCTGTGTAATTCGGAGACTCAGATCGCACCGATCCTGTGGTCAACCAGCAGTTTTCGGTTTACGGAACTGTGGATGACGGGTGATCATCTGTGGATGAATCCCGAACTCGCGGATTCATCCACAATCGGGGCGATTCATCCACAGATCCATCAACCGCCCGTCAACATCGGGATCTCCGCGACGACCAGCGGCGGCGGCGTGAACTCACAGGATTCACAGCACCTACTGCTTCCCCCAACGATGAATCTCAATCAACGTCCGATGAAAAGGGGCCTGTCGACGAACGCCGCCGCGAGAGCCGGCGAATGACGGGAACTCCGAGACCGCCGCCGACGGAGCGGCGAAACTGGGTTAAGGTTGTGGTTCGAGGAAAGACCGGCGAAGGCCGGGCCGTCCGCAATCGCGGCCGGACCACAATTTCGTGACACTCATGGAGGGACGATGGAGCAGACGGACGTGCGTCTCCGCGCCGCCAAGGACGATCTCGCTGATGCGGTGGCGTGGGTCGCCCGCAGTCTGCCGACCCGCCCGACCCAGCCGATTCTCCGGGGCATGGTGTTCGTCGCCGGCGACGAGGGCCTGGAGATCGCCGGTTACGACTACGAGGTTTCGACGCAGATCCGCATCGCCGCGGAAATCTCCGAAACCGGTCGTTTCGCGGTCAACGGCAAGCTCGTCTCGGACATCGTGTCCAAGCTGCCCAACAAGCCGATCGACATGCATTACGACGGCACGAAGGTGCTGGTCACCTGCGGTAAGTCGCGCTTCGAGCTCCCGGCGATGACGCTGGAGGACTACCCGGCTCTGCCGTCGGTCCCGGCCGCGACCGGCACCATCGATCCGCAGCTGTTCACCGAGGCGATCGGGCAGGTGGCCGTGGCCGCCGGCCGCGACGAAACGCTGCCCATGCTCACCGGCATCCGCATGGAGACCGAGGGCAACATGGTCACCATGGCCGCCACGGACCGTTTCCGCCTGGCGGTGCGCACCTTCGAGTGGAATCAGATCCCGGAGGGCAACGCCGAACTGCTCATCCCGGCCAAGACGCTGGCGGACACCGCCCGTTCGCTCGACGCCGGCTCCAGCGAGCCGGTCACCCTGGCCTTCGGCGACGGTTCCGATGGCCGCGCCGTCGGCGCCGATGGCCTGCTGGGCATTCTGGCCGACCCGCGCCGCACCACCACGCGGTTGCTCGACGCCGAATTCCCGAAGTTCCGGCCGCTGCTGCCCAAGCAGCATTCGTCGTTGGCGTCGGTGCGCATCGATCCGCTGCGCGAGGCCATCCGCCGCGTCTCCCTGGTCGCCGATCGCGGCGCCCAGATCCGCATGGACTTCTCCGAGGGCCAGGTCGTCCTGTCCGCCCACGGCGACGAAGCCGGCCGGGCCGAGGAAGTCCTGGAGTGCGCGTTCGTCGGTGAGCCGCTGCTCATCGCGTTCAATCCGGGTTACCTGTCCGACGGCCTGTCGGCGATCCACACCGACCGCGTGGTCATGGGCTTCACGCAGCCCTCGCGCCCGGCGGTGCTGATCCCGGAGCCGGACGAACTGCCGGAGGCCGGCGAGGACGGCATGTTCCCCAACCCGGAGACGGAATTCACGTACCTGCTCATGCCCGTCCGCCTTCCGGGCTGACCGGGATTCCCGGGACCAAGGAAGGCGGGGCGTTTCGCCCCGCGGTGCCGACATGTATCTGCGTTCGCTGAGCCTGCGTGATTTCCGGTCCTGGCCGGACCTGAATCTGACGCTGGAGCCCGGCATCACCGTGTTCACCGGGCGCAACGGCTACGGCAAAACCAACATCGTCGAGGCCGTCGGCTATCTGTCCACCCTGTCGTCGCACCGGGTGTCCACGGATGCCCCGCTGGTCAGGTCCGGTGCGGACTCGGCCCGCGTCTCGGCCACCGCCGTCAACGACGGTCGCGAGCTCACGGCGCATCTGCTGATCAACCCGCATCGCGCCAACCAGGCGCAGCTCAACCGGACCAGGTTGCGCAGCCCGCGGGAGTTGCTGGGCACCGTGCGGTCGGTGTTCTTCGCCCCGGAGGATCTGGATCTGGTCAAGGGAGAACCGGCGCAGCGCCGCAGGTACCTCGACGATCTGCTCGCCGTGCGGCGGCCGCGCATGGCGGGCGCCCGCCTGGAGTACGACCGGATCCTGCGCCAGCGCAATGCGCTGCTCAAAACCACCGGCGGGTCGTTGCGCCGGGGGTATTCCTCGTCGGAGGGCCAGGCGGCGCTGGCCACGCTGGACACCTGGGACGCGCAATTGGCGCAGGTGGGCGCGATCATCACCGCGGCCCGCATCGGGCTGGTGCGCGAGCTGGCGCCGCGGGTGGTCGAGGCGTACGCGACTCTGGCGCCGTCGTCGCGCCCCGCCACCGTCGAATACCGGACGAAGTTGCCGGTCGAGGACCTCCCGGATGATCCCGAGGTGATCGAGGCCCTGCTGCTCACCGAGCTGGGCGCCCGCCGCAACCGCGAGATCGACCGCGGGCTCAGCCTGGTCGGCCCCCACCGCGACGACCTTCTGCTCAATCTCGGCAACGACGCCGCCAAGGGTTTCGCCAGCCACGGGGAAACCTGGTCTTTCGCGCTGTCGCTGCGGTTGGCCGCGTATCTGATGCTCCGCGAGGAGGGCCCGGACCCGATCCTGGTCCTGGACGACGTCTTCGCGGAGCTCGACCGGCACCGCCGCGAGGCCCTCGTGCACATCGCCAAGCAAGCCGAGCAGGTGCTCATCACCTCGGCCGTCGGCGAGGAACTGCCCGAGGGGCTTTCCGACGTCCCGCGCGTCACCACCCACGTCGTGTCGGTGGAAGACACCGATGCGGGCCGGATCTCGGTCCTCAATCGGCCCCATGACGCCGGGGATGACGGCCGATGACCGGCGACGAAGCGCCCGATCTGGTCGGCGACGTGTTCTCCAGGATGCGCTCGACGGCGAAGATGGGCGGCAAGCATCCCCCGTCGCTGCAGCGTCCGCCCCGGAAGAACTCGGGTTTCACGCTGGAGGCGGGCCCCCGCGTGGTCAAGCGGGACGAGGACGGCAATGCGGTCGGCGATGGCGGCGAGACGGTTCCCGTGGTCCGCGACTACGCCGGCACCCGCATCCCGCAACGCCTGCTGTACCGCGACGGCATCCGGATCCGCCGCCGCCGGGACCGGGAGCCGAAGGCGTTCGGCGCCATCCTCGCGGGTCAGGCGACTGAGCGCGGGTGGCAACGCAACATCGCCAACGGCATCATCATGTCCAAGTGGCCGGAAATCGTCGGCGAGGTCATCGCGGATCACGCCGAGGTGGTGGAGTTCAAGGACGGCACCCTGGTGGTCCAGTGCGCGTCGAGCACGTGGGCGACGCAGCTGCGGTTGGCGCAATCGCAGATTATCCGGACCATCGCGGAAGAGGTCGGGGACGGGGTCGTCGAAAAGCTCCACATCAAGGGACCCTCGGGGCCGAGTTGGACCAAGGGGCGCCTGCGCGTGAAGGGCCGCGGCCCCCGCGATACGTACGGATGACCGGATCACACGATGCGCATTTCGCGAAAATCGGCGCTGAACGCCTTTTTCACGCGACCTGATGCACGTCCGGTGGGGGACTACGGGGTAAGATGGAGCGGTATATCCAGCGCACCAACAAAGGGAGACCGGTTCCACAGTGGCTGCCACCGAAAACAATTACGATGCCTCATCGATCACCATCCTCGAGGGGCTCGAGGCCGTCCGCAAACGTCCCGGCATGTACATCGGCTCGACGGGCGAGCGCGGCCTGCACCACCTCGTGTGGGAGGTCGTCGACAACTCCGTCGACGAAGCGATGGCGGGTTACGCCTCCGAGGTGAAGGTGACGCTGCTGGAGGACGGCGGCGTCGAGGTCATCGATGACGGCCGAGGCATTCCGGTGGAGATGCACCCGACGGGTGCGCCGACGGTCCAGGTCGTCATGACCCAGCTGCACGCCGGCGGCAAGTTCGACTCCGAGTCCTACGCCGTCTCCGGCGGCCTGCACGGCGTCGGCATTTCCGTGGTCAACGCGCTGTCGACCCGCGTCGAGGCGGAGATCGTCCGCGACGGGCACGTGTGGTTCCAGAACTTCAACACCGCCGTGCCCGAGGACCTGGTGCAGGGCAAGAAGGCCCGCGGTTCCGGCACGACCATCCGTTTCTGGCCGGACGCCGAGATCTTCGAGACCGTCGAGTTCAACTTCGACACCATCGCCCGCCGCCTGCGCGAGATGGCATTCCTGAACAAGGGCCTGACCATCACGCTGGTGGACAAGCGCGTGTCGGAGGAGGAGCTCGAGGCCGAGGCGCTCGCCGAGCAGGCGGAGAAGGAGTCGGCCGCGCTGGTCGACGAGGCCGAGGACGCCGAGGGCACCACCGACGTGGTGGAGAAGGCGAAGAAGCGCCGCGAAAAGAAGAAGGTCTACCACTACCCGAACGGCCTGCAGGACTACGTCGACGCGCTGAACAAGTCGAAGAACATCATCCACCCGTCGATCATCAGCTTCGAGGCCGGCGGCGAGGGCCACGAGGTCGAGATCGCCATGCAGTGGAACAACGGCTACTCGGAGTCGGTGCACACCTTCGCCAACACCATCAACACCATCGAGGGCGGCACGCACGAAGAGGGCTTCCGTTCGGCCCTGACCTCGTTGATGAACCGATACGCCCGCGAGCACAAGCTGCTCAAGGAAAAGGAGAACAACCTCACCGGCGAGGATGCCCGCGAGGGCCTGGCCGCGGTGATCTCCGTCCGCGTGGCGGATCCGCAGTTCGAGGGCCAGACCAAGACCAAGCTGGGCAACACCGAGATCCGCGGTTTCGTGCAGCGCATGGCCAACGAGCACATCGGCCATTGGATGGAGGCCAATCCGGCGGAGGCGAAGGCCATCGTCAACAAGGCCATCGCGTCGGCGCATGCCCGCCAGGCGGCCCGCAAGGCCCGTGACCTGGTGCGCCGCAAGTCCGCGACGGACCTCGGCGGCCTGCCGGGCAAGCTGGCGGATTGCCGTTCCAAGGATCCGTCGAAGTCGGAGCTGTTCATCGTGGAGGGCGACTCGGCCGGTGGTTCGGCGAAGTCGGGCCGCAACTCGATGTTCCAGGCGATCCTGCCGCTGCGAGGCAAGATCCTCAACGTGGAGAAGTCGCGCCTCGACCGCACGCTGAAGAACAACGAGGTCCAGGCGATCATCACGGCGCTGGGCACCGGCATTCACGACGAGTTCGACATCGCCAAGCTGCGGTACCACAAGATCGTGCTCATGGCCGACGCCGACGTCGACGGCCAGCACATCGCGACGCTGCTGCTGACGCTGCTGTTCCGCCTGATGCGCCCGCTCATCGACGAGGGCCACGTCTACCTGGCTCAGCCCCCGCTGTACAAGCTGAAGTGGGGCAAGGGCGATCCCGGCTTCGCGTACTCCGACGCCGAGCGCGACCAGATGGTCGAGGTGGGCCTGGCGGCCGGCCGCAAGATCAACAAGGACGACGGCATCCAGCGCTACAAGGGCCTGGGCGAGATGAATGCCCAGGAGCTGTGGGAGACCACCATGGATCCGGATCACCGCGTGCTGCGCCAGGTCGCGCTGGAGGATGCGCAGAAGGCCGACGAGCTGTTCACCATCCTCATGGGCGATGACGTCGCGGCCCGCCGTTCGTTCATCACCCGCAACGCGAAGGACGTCCGCTTCCTGGACGTCTAGCGGAGCGGTCCCGGGCGGTAAGGGCCGGCGCCGAACTCCAAGGACCGGCTCCGAAATGCAGCTTTACGACGCCGATGGGGCATCAACCATGATTCAAACCAAGAATCATTGTTGATGCCCCATTATTGTTGCTGGTCCAGGATCACCGTTCCAGCCGGAACCAAGTTCAAACCGGATCGATGTTCGGTTGGATCTACGTTCCAGCCGGATGGGCGTTCTAGGAGGAACCGGGGATCGGGATCTCGCCGGAACCGCCCGGGATCGGGGAGACGGTGCACGCGCCGACGACGGGTGCGTCGTTGAACATGGCGAGGATGAAGCCGACGCCGAAGGGCGCGCCGCTGACCGCCTGGGCGAAGTGATTGTAGGAATCGATCTTCGGCAGCACGTCGTCGCGGTAGAAGACCTGCCCGCCATTGGCGCACCAGTTGGTCGCGAGATCCTTGGCCTGCTGGAACTCCACGTTGAGGTCGTGGCGGCCGGACACGACCATCGTCGGGGCAGCGGGGACGCCGTGGCCGATGAACTGGTCGTTCATCGCCGCTTCACCCTCGGGCAGATCACGGAGCATCGCGTCGAGGGAACGGCCGTCCTTGGTCCACTCCGAGGTTCGCTGGTGGCCGTAGGTCGAGGTGATCTGGTCGGTGCACATCGTGGACAGATCCTCGAGGGTCGCTTTGCCGCGCTCGGACATGTTCGCATCCATGATGGGGGCGAGCTGCGGGTACCGGGCGGCCAGACCGTTGATGGTGAAGCCGATCGCGCCGACCAGGTCGGAACCGTCGATGTTGCGCTGCACCGCGTCGAGGTCGGCCGGCGGGGCCGAGGCGTAGGCCGCCGCGACCTGCAGATCGGGGGCGTAGTTCGCGGCCTCCTCGACGGCCGCGGCCGATGCGCCGCCGCCCTGCGAATGACCGTAGAAGGCGACTTTGCCGTTGCCGCCGGAGAGGTTGCGTGCGGCGCGGGCGCCGTCGAGCATGGCGTGGGCCTGCTCGGCGCGGTTCATGTACGTGTGCATGCCAGGGGTGCCCATGCCGACGTAGTCGGTGACGAAGACGCGGACGCCCGCACCGGCGAAGACCCAGTCGTAGAGGCCCTCGAGGTTGACCAGACGTCCCGACGTGAAGGGATCTGCCTGGTTTTCCAGGGGCCAGTTGCGCGAGGGTGCGCACTGGTCGCCCTGGCCGACGGTGCCGCGGCCGATGACGACCGTCGGCCGCTCGCCCGCGCCGGTCCACGGCACGGACGGTTCGACCATGTAACCGCTGACCGGGATCGGATTTCCGTGCATGTCGATGGTGGAATACAGCACCTTGGTCACCGAGGACGGGAGCGGGTAGTCCAGCTCCGGCGGCATGGGCGCGGTGGCTGCGGCGGCGGTGCGCAGAATGGATCCCGGGGCGCCGGCGGTGACGGTCGAGGTGTCGTAGAAGGCCTCGTCGATGGCGGGGGAATCGTCGGAGGAGCCCAGCGCACCGAGCGAACCGGATGCGTCACCGCCTTCGGCACCGCCATCGCCACCGGCACCGGTACCCGTGCCGTCACCTGCATCGGCGGAAGGCAGTCCCGGGAGACCGGGGACGGCGGGCAACTGGGGGACGTTCGGGGCGGCGGACGCCGGAGCCGTCGCGCCCCCGATCAGGATGGTGCCGGCAAGGAACGTGGCGGCGGCGCGGCGCCGGAATCGTGTCGAGGATCGCATGTTCCGGATTATTTCCAAACGTAAAGCGTCCTGGGCGCAATTCGTCCAGAAAGTGCCGCCTGCCAGCGAATTGGCGTCGAACGGGGGGATATGGGGACCGCGGCGGAACTGGACAACGCCGTTCGCCGGCCGCATCCGGTTTTCCCCCCGGCGAAACCGGGGATATCGTATCGCCCGTGAACGAACACGAGGAGCACGCGAATACCGCCGAGGTGCCCGGCGACATCGTCCCGGGCGCCGACGGCGAGCGCGTCGAGGCCGTCGCCCGCACGCGCGAGGAGCCGGAGATGACGGAGCGGGTGCTCCTCGACGGTTCCGTGACGCCCATGCAGATCCATCGCCCGGCCGGGAAGCCGAAGGCGATCGTGGTGTTGTTCCCAGGGTTCGGCATGGGCGCCCGTTACTACTGGCCGATGGCCCAGGAGCTTCGCGACCGTGGCTTCGGCGTGCTCGTCTCGGAATTGCACGGCCAGGGCGGGCAGACCGCCAAGGCGACGCGGCGTCATCAGTGGGGCTATCACGAGCTCGCCGCGGTGGACTACCCCGCGGCCGTGGCGGCGGCGCGCAAGGAGTTCGAGGAACCCGGCGAGCGCCTTCCCGTCTACCTGATGTGCCACTCCATGGGCGGCCAGATCGGCGCCCTGTATCTGTCGCGCCCGGAGGCCGACGTCGACGGCATGATCACCATCGGTTCCGGCACCCCGCACTACATCCGTTTCGCCGGCCGCGAGTACATCCGGCTGTGCTGGGGTGGCCCCGTGATGTGGACCGTGGCCACGGCCCTCGGCTACTGGCCGGCGGGACCGTGGGATCTGGCGCGGTACGGCCGCCAGTCCGGGCGGCACGTGCGCGAGTGGGCCATGTTCGCCCGCAACGGCCGCCTGCACCCGACGAAGGCGGACATCGATTACGAGCGCGAGATGCCCAAGGTCACCACGCCCGTGCTCATGCTGACCTGCGACGGCGACCGCGATTGCACGCCGGATTCGGCCATGGACCTGGCGTCGCGCCTGCCCAACGCGGCGCGTTTCGAGTTCGTCGATCGCCGCCTCGGCCACAACCGGTGGGCACGCGAACCCGAGGCGGTCGCCGACCGTTTCGAGTCGTGGCTCGGCGAACTCGATGCCGGGGTCCGCTGGCCTTGATCGACGAGCGGTGACCGTGTCGGCCTTCGGCGGTTGACCGTCCTCACTGAACGGGGTGGCGCACCCCGGCGAGGGCGGCGGCCCGATCGAAGGACATGTGAGCGTCGGCGAGTCGGCCGAGCACCATCACCGCCACCACGGCGAATGCGTCGTTGCCGCGATCGAGGGGCTTGAGCCGGCGGATCGTCTCCGCCATCGCCCGCGCCCGTTCGTCCATAGCCCGGCCCCGGGATCCGGAGTCTGCGTGGACGTCGATGCCGGCGATGGATCCGTCTGCCGCTGCCGCCGCCGCGGCCAGTGCCCAGGGGCGCACGATCCGCGCCCCGGAGAACTCCGGCAGCAAACCGGCGAGCACGTCGACGACGGCGACGAGGTCCTCCGGCGTCATCGGTTCCGGCTCATTTCGCCAGCCTGCGCAGCAGTGCTGCGTGCGATTCGACGGTTTCCGCCGCGAGCATGCGCACTTCCGAGTCGCGCACCGCACGGGCGGCGGCGTCGACGATCGCCCTGCGCGCCGCCTCCTGCTTCGAGGTGCCGCGGGTCCCGGCGAGCAGCGTCAGGGCCCGATCTTCCGCCGGCGTGAGCCGCAATGTCATTGCCATGCGGCCAGATTAGCCGCGATCGTCGTCAGTTGGTATCAGAGTGATACCGAAGCCGGGCGGAATCGTCGCAAAGCAGGCCCTGTGAGGCGCTGATGCGCGATTGCGCAGCGTATGATGGGGGAGTCATGCTCTCGATTCCCGTCCCGCGCGGCCCTCACCGGCGCGCCGGAGACGGCGGAGACGCCGAAGTCGGCGAAAACCGCGGAGGCACCGAAGGCGCGGAATCGAGACGCGGGAGCGAAGCCCGGGCATCCCACCCGGGGACCAAGTGGAGGTACGAGTGAGCGACGACAACGGCACCCTGTTCGGCGGCGGCGGCGATGGCGGGGACAAGATCCACCCCATCGACATCAACGAGGAAATGCAGTCGAGCTACATCGACTACGCGATGTCCGTCATCGTGGGCCGAGCCCTGCCGGAGGTGCGCGACGGCCTGAAGCCCGTCCACCGCCGCGTCCTCTACGCCATGTACGACAACGGCTACCGCCCCGAACGCGGCTACGTGAAGTCCGCCAAGCCCGTCTCGGACACCATGGGCAACTACCACCCGCACGGCGACGTCTCGATCTACGACACCATGGTCCGCATGGCCCAGCCGTGGTCCATGCGCTACCCGCTCGTCGACGGCCAGGGCAACTTCGGTTCCCGCGGCGACGACGGCCCGGCGGCCATGCGATACACCGAGGCCCGCCTCACGCCGCTGGCCATGGAGATGGTCCGCGACATCCGCGAGAACACCGTCGACTTCCAGCCCAACTACGACGGCCGCACCACCGAGCCCGTCATCCTGCCGTCGCGCATCCCCCAGCTGCTGATGAACGGTTCCGGCGGCATCGCCGTCGGCATGGCCACCAACATTCCGCCGCACAACCTGCGCGAAATCGGCGCGGCCATCAACTGGTGCCTGGACAACCCGGAGGCCGACGACAAGACCGCCCTCGAGGCGATCATGGGCTTCATCAAGGGCCCCGACTTCCCGACCGCCGGCCAGATCGTCGGCGACAAGGGCATCGAGGAGGCCTACACCACCGGCCGCGGCTCGATCCGCATGCGCGGCGTCACCACTATCGAGCAGGAGGGCACCCGGCAGCAGATCGTCATCACCGAGCTGCCGTACCAGGTCAACCCGGACCGCCTCATCGCCAACATCGCCGAGCAGGTCCGCGACGGCCGCCTGGCCGGCATCTCCTCCATCGACGACGAGTCCGACCTCAAGTGGGGCATGCGCATCGTCGTCAAGCTCAAGCGCGACGCCGTGCCGCGCGTGGTGTTGAACAACCTGTACAAGCACTCGCAGCTGCAGACCAGCTTCGGCGCCAACATGCTGTCCATCGTCGACGGCGTGCCGCGCACCCTGCGCATCGACCAGATGGTCCGGCTCTACGTCGACCACCAGATCGAAGTCATCGTCCGCCGCACCCAGTACCGCCTGGACGAGGCCGAAAAGCGCGCCCACATCCTCCGCGGCCTGGTCAAGGCGCTGGATGCGCTCGACGAGGTCATCGCCCTGATCCGCCGGTCGGCGACCGTCGACACCGCGCGCACCGGCCTGATGGGGCTGCTCGACATCGACGAGGTGCAGGCCGACGCCATCCTGGCCATGCAGCTGCGCCGCCTGGCCGCCCTCGAGCGCCAGAAGATCATCGACGAGCTCGCCGAGCTGGAGAACAAGATCGCCGACCTCAAGGACATCCTGGCCAGCCCGCAGCGCCAGCGCGACATCGTCCGCGACGAGCTCGCCGAGGTCGTGGAGAAGTTCGGCGACGACCGCCGCACCCAGATCATCGGCGCCATCGGCGACGTCACCGAGGAAGACCTCATCGCCCGCGAGAACGTGGTCGTGACCATCACGTCGACCGGCTACGCCAAGCGCACCAAGGTCGACGCCTACAAGTCGCAGCGCCGCGGCGGCAAGGGCGTGCGCGGGGCGGACCTGAAGCAGGACGACATCATCCGCCACTTCTTCGTCTGCTCCACCCACGACTGGATCCTGTTCTTCACCAACCGCGGCCGCGTCTACCGCCTCAAGGCCTACGAGCTGCCCGAGGCCACCCGCGCCGCCCGCGGCCAGCACGTGGCCAACCTGCTGGAGTTCCAGCCCGGCGAGCGCATCGCCGAGGTGCTGCAGATCCAGACCTACCAGGACTCCCCGTACCTGGTGCTGGCCACGCACGACGGCAAGGTGAAGAAGTCCCGCCTGGAGGAGTACGACTCCGCCCGCAGCGCCGGCCTGATCGCCATCAACTTGAAGGACGACGACTCGCTGATCGGCGCCCGCCTGTGCTCCGGCGACGACGACCTGCTGCTCATCTCCGAGCGCGGCCAGGCCATCCGCTTCACCGCCTCCGACGACGCGCTGCGCCCGATGGGCCGCGCCACCGCCGGCGTGCTGGGCATGCGCTTCAAGGGCGACGACAAGCTGCTGAGCATGGTCGTCGTGGAGGAGGGTCAGCACCTGCTGGTCGCCACCACCGGCGGCTACGGCAAGAAGACGCCGCTGAACGAGTACGCGACGCAGGGCCGCGGCGGCCAGGGCGTGCTGACCCTGAAGTACGACCCGAAGCGCGGCGCGATCATGGGCGCGCTGGTGGTGTCCAACGACGACGAGATCTTCGCCGTCACCTCCGCCGGCGACATCATCCGCACCCGCGTCAACGAGATCCGCGCGACGTCGCGCGCCACCAAGGGCGTGCGCCTGGTCAACCTGGCCGAAGGCACCGAGCTGCTGGCCATCGACCGCAACGTCGAGGAAGAGGGCGAGGAGACGGCCGTGAAGGTCTCCGAGACCGGCACCCTCGACATCGTCGACGCACGTCCGGGCGGGGTCTCCGCCGCCGACAACGAGGACGAGCAGGGCTCGGGCGAAGGGTCGGATGCTGACGCCGACACCGACACCGACGCCTCCGACGAGGGCGGCGAGGAGTAGCCCATGGCCGACACGCAACTGGTGGTCCGGCGGGTCAGCCCGTGGACCACGCTGCGGATTTCCGCGGCGGTCAGCGTCGTCGGGTTCCTGGCCTGGATGGTCGCCGTCGCGGTGCTCTACCTCCTTTTCGAGGCGATGGGCTTCCGCGACCGGTTCAACGACCTCCTCGGCAGCGGCGGGAGCCTCGGCGCCGGCTTGATCTTCGGCGTCGCCGCCGGCATCGGGGTGCTGTGGGCGGTGCTGATCACCGCCTTGGCCACCCTGGGTGCCGTGGTCTACAACGCCTGCTCCGAATTGGTTGGCGGCATCACGGTCACGCTCGACGACGTCGAGTAGCGGCAAGTTCGCGCTTGACGACGCCCACGTGGGCGTCGTCAAGCCGAAAACCAGGCAGGTGCGCCATCCGGCGATGTTCGGAGCAAGCGCCCAAAACCGTTCGTGACCAGCCGATTTGGTTTCCCCCGAGAGTCCGGGTTAAGTTATATCCCGGTTCAGGGGCCTATAGCTCAGGCGGTTAGAGCACTTCGCTGATAACGAAGGGGTCGGAGGTTCAAGTCCTCCTAGGCCCACCACGAACAGGCCCCGTGCCGACGAAGGCGAAAGTCTGGTCGGCACGGGGTTTCTCGTTTCCGTGAACCGGGGCCTTAGCTCAATTGGTAGAGCACCACCTTTGCAAGGTGGGGGTCAGGGGTTCGATTCCCCTAGGCTCCACAACTCATGTCCCCTGCCAGTGCGCTGGCGGGGGCATCGTGTTGCGCGCACGGCGTCGAGCCGCCGGCCTGAGGTGACGAACATCGCGCATCACGACACCGCCGCTCCGGGCCCATGCAGCGCGCTCATGCCGCGCCTCGTACATGAAGGCTGAATCGATCCGCGGGGATTAGTCCGGGGCCAGATAGCTGCGGGTGTCGTCGTCGAGAGACGCCAACCACTCAGCTTCCTCCCCTGCCGCGGGGAGAACGTACCCGTACTCGATCATGTCCGCCGGCGGCAGGTCGACTAGGTAGACCCACACCGTTCGGCGCGGCACGCCCAAGACCTCGCGGACGACGCCGCTCAGAGCGTCGAGCAGGGCGACCTTCTGCTCGGGGGTGCGCCCGGCACGGATCTGACCGTGTACGAACACCAGTTCGTCGGCGATCGGGGTGCCCCCGACGAAGTGCCGGTCGGTGTCGACCTCCTCGAAAACGACCTGAGCGAAAAACCCCGGCGCACCGGTGGCCACGGTGTGAGCTGAGGTGATCGCGTGGGCGAGGGAGGCGCGGGCGTCGGGACCGAGGCGCCCGGTGGAAGTCCGCACGGTATATGTAGGCATGGTGCGAGGATAGGAGTCGGATTGGGGCCGGTCAACCTTGCCCGAATTCAGAATCGAGAGGCCTTGCGCTGGTCGAAAAGGCTTTCAGGCGGGCGGCTCACCAGGCGGTCCATCTTGCGTTTGGCCGCTTTTCGACTCCGCGGGGAACCGCTATGCCATCAAGCTGTCCCGCATTTCCTCTCACCTGTCGGTACGTCCTGCTGCGCCTCGATAGGTGGCATCGAGTGGCACTCAGGGACGCGGGGAGATGAACGTCAAGCTCACGGCCGCCCTGCTCATGGCGGGCGAGCAAACGAAAATTCCTCCGGGACGGTGTATCTCCAACCGGGTCATCTTATGTCGCACGCTGGGCCGGTTAACTCGGATCGGCCGACCCCGGGGTGTTCCGACTCCGCACACGCAAGCGCGGAATCGTTGGTGTTCGGATTGACGTCTTCAGTTGCGGTGCGTCACCGACCCGACGATTGAGTCTGTTTCCCCCGAGTGCAGTTGCACATTGCGCGGCGACCAGGTGCGTGGCGACCCAATGAACTCAACCCTCACCCTGAGATTCAGTGAGAGATCCCCACAGCGCCTTTTCGGCCGCCGCAGTCGGGGTATCGTGCTCTCCGCTCATTGGGGATTCGCGACTACTAGGCGGGTTTCGATCTTTCGAAGGGGCGAGCGACAGTAACGGCAGACGCTTCGGTGATTTGATGCAACTAAATCGCCGAAGCCTCGGCGATTGGTGGCGTTCACGACGTGATCCACGTGAAAAAGAGGCCCGAAAGCATGGATATACGAAAGCGGCGCCCTCCCGAGTAATTCGGGAGGACGCCGCTTCGTAGTTCGGTGCCGGAGTCGTTCGGTGCCGGTGCTGTCCGGTGGTCGTTCCGAAAACCGGTGCCGGATGCCAACCGCCGCCGGTTGCCCGGCGGCCGACGACTACTTCTCGTCGTCGATGATCGGCTTCGGGGCCTCGTCGACCTGCTCCGGCATCTGGGCCGGGTTCGGGGCGCCCGGCTTGGGGGCGTTGCCCTTGCCCTTGGCGCCGCCCGGCTTCGGGGCGCTGCCCTTCGCGCCGCCCGGCTTGGGGGCGTTCGCCTTCGGGGCCTTGACCTCGGACTGGACCTTGACCTCGGTCGGGGTGACGTCACCGGAGACGTCGCCGTCGGTGCCCTTGGCCTCGTCGGCCTTCTCGGCCTCCTTCTGCGACGCCTTGGCGGCGGTCTCCTCGGCGGCCTTCGCCTCCTGGGTCTTCTTCTCGGCGGCGGCGCGCTCCTCGGCGGCCTTGGCCTCCGCGGCCTTCTTCGCCTCGTCGGTCTCGGCCTTGGCGGCCTTGTCCTCGGCGGCGTCGGCGCGCTTGTCGGCGGCGTCGGCCTGCGCGCCGGCAGCGGTGGACTTGGCGGCCGCGGCCTTCTCGGCCGACGCCTCCTTGACCTCCGCGGCCTTCTCGGCGGCGGCGTCCTTGACCTCGCCGGCCTTCGCCGCGACGGTCTCCTTGACCTCGGCGGCCTTGTTCTTCACCGGCGCCGGATCGACCGGCAGCTTGTCGCCGGACTTCAGCTTCCACACGATCGCGGCGACGACGGCGGCGACGACGGCGAAGACGATCGAACCGGTGGCGATGCGACCCGACTTCGCGCGGCGGGCCTCCTTGCCGGACAGCTTGTCGGCGGTCTGCTGGACCTTCTTCTCCAGGTCCTTGCGGGTGTTCTTCGCCAGCTTCGCGGCGTCCTTGCGGCCGGACTTGGCGCGCTTGGCCACCTTCTTGGCGGACTGCTTCCGGTTCTTGGCGCCGGTCTTCTTGATGTCGGCGACGCCGTCGGTGGCCTTGTCGCGCAGGGTCTCCACCTCTGCGGCGACGTCGTCGCCGAAGGTCTGCAGCTGGTCACGGGTGGTGTCCGCGAGGGCCGACGCCTTCTTCATGGTCTCCTTGTTGCGCTTCTCGGCGACCTTCTTGGCGTCCTGCATCGTGTCGTAGAGTTCGGCGGCCTTCTTGTCGCGGTAGTCGGCGTAGGCCTCGTATGCCGACTTGGCGCCCTTGAGAGCCAGCGAAACGGTGCTGGGGTACATGGTGTGATGCTCTCCTCGTCAGTGTGGACAGTCTCCGCAGCCACGGCGAGCGCCCGGCGGTTGCCCGGGCGCGCTTCGGTGGCACGGTGTTCACCTACAAGCGTATTCATTTTCCGCACCTCCCGTAGCCCGTTGCGCGATCTTCGCGGGGCATCTCCACGATGTTCGGGCGATGTTCGCGCAGCGCGAACCGGCGCCGCCACGTGGCTGCGCCCCGGCGATTCGTTGTTGCCTGCGCGGAATCGCCGGTATCCTCGGCCAGGTGACTAACAAGACCGCCACCGCAACCGTCCACACCAACCACGGTGACATCGCCATCGACCTATTCGGCAATCACGCGCCGGTCACCGTCGACAACTTCGTCGGCCTCGCCGAGGGCACGAAGGAGTACTCCGGGCAGAACGCGTCCGGCACCGAGTCCGGCCCGTTCTACGACGAGGCCGTGTTCCACCGCATCATCGCCGGCTTCATGATCCAGGGCGGTGACCCGCTGGGCACCGGCACCGGCGGCCCGGGCTACAACTTCGACGACGAGATCCACCCGGAGCTCCAGTTCGATCGCCCGTACCTGCTGGCCATGGCCAACGCCGGCAAGCGCGGCGGCCGCGGCACCAACGGTTCCCAGTTCTTCATCACCGTTGTCCCGACCCCGCACCTCAACGGCAACCACACCATCTTCGGCGAGGTCGCCGACGAGGAGTCCCGCAAGGTCGTCGACGAGATCGCCCGCGTCGCCACCGACCACTGGGATCGTCCGGTGGAGCCGGTCGTCATCACCGGCATCGACATCGCCAAGTAAAGAGGTTTCCCGCCGGATCCGCTGCTGAGCGGTTTCCGGACCAGGCCGGCCCCTGCTCTGGGGTCGCCTGCCGGGGTTCGCCCCGGCCACAGCGCCGACGGACATCGTGTCCGTCGGCGCTTCTTCGTGCGTTCTCGACGTTCCTGCGCGAAGTCGGCGCCGCACCCGTCCGCCCCGTGACGACGCAACCTTGCACTGAACTCTCAATGTGTACTTCAGGGGGTAGTGGGGGAGGGACGGTCTTCCACATGTCCACAGGCCTGTGGATGCTTTCGCCGGAGCCTCCTCCACCGTTCCGTCAACGTTCCGGCTGCTTTACGACGGCCCGCGGGGCGCTCGGAAGGTCTCCCCGATCTTCCACAGGCGTGTCCACACTTGTGGATAATTCCACTGTTGTAATTTACGAAAAGCCGTGCGAAACGACTGAAAATCAACTGAACATGAGGTTACGCCGAGACCCTGGGGGGCATATCGACGTGTTGTGCACAGCATCATCCACAGCCTGTGGATGGTGTGGACAAATCATTCCGGCCCTCGGCGGCCTCCGTTACGGAAATCATCCCCGAATCCATCCACAGCCATCCACAGGCCTCGCTCCACATTCATCCACAAATTACACCGTTGATACACAGTTTTCTGTGGATGGATCTGCGGCCGCCGCCACCCTCCCAGATGACGAATTTCTGTGATTCCATGCCCGAAGCGGGGGTACATAAGCGTCGTAAAGCACCCCCGTACCCGGGCAAAGCAAAACGCCCCGCGCAGAAGCGCGGGGCGTGGTGGCCGGGGCAACGCACCCGGCGGGAGGATCGCGGTCAGCGCCAACCCATGGTCATCAGCAGACCCAGCACGAACATGCCGAAACCGATGACGTAATTCCAGGCGTTGAGCTCCACCATGAACGGGATGCTCGGGCCGGCGATGTAATTGACCACCAGCCACAGCAGGCCAATGGCCATGAGCCCGAACATGATCACCTTGTACCAGGTGGGCGTCTGGGTCGTGTTGATCTTCACCGGGGTGCGGCTGACCCCGGAGCCACCGGCCGGCGCGTTGGTCGTGCGATTCACCTTTGCCTTGGGCATCGGATCCCCATTTCCATCTGATAGTCGGTGCCCGGAACGGCAACCCGTCCCTCGTCGGCGACCAATCTACCAGTATGATTCTGGCTCATGCGCATCCTCGTCGTCGACAACTATGACAGCTTCGTTTTCAATCTGGTCCAGTACCTGGGCCAGCTGGGCGAGTCGACGACCGTGTGGCGCAACGACGACGAGCGCCTGGCCGACCCGGCCGCCGTGGCCCGCGAGTTCGACGCCGTGCTGCTCTCGCCCGGCCCCGGCACTCCCGCCGACGCCGGGCAGACGCCCGCCATGGTCCGCGCCTGTGCCGACGCCGGCACCCCGCTGCTCGGGGTCTGCCTGGGGCATCAGGCCATCGGCGAGGTTTTCGGCGCCGACGTCGTGCGCGCCGACGAGCTGCTCCACGGCAAGACCTCGCCGGTCGCCCATGACGGCACCGGCGTGCTGCGCGGCCTGCCCGACCCGTTCATCGCGACCCGCTACCACTCGTTGACCGTCGACGAGGCCACGCTTCCCGACGAACTGGTCGCCACCGCCCACACCCCGTCCGGGATGCTGATGGCCATGCGCCACCGCGACCTGCCCATCCATGGCGTGCAGTTCCACCCCGAATCCGTGCTCACCCAGTACGGCCACCGGATGCTGGCCAATTGGCTCGCCGACGCCGGCGGCAACTACTCCGAGACTCTGCTGACTGCGCTCGAAGACGAGCAGGCCGGCTACCAGCGGGCCTTCGACGACGTCGTGGCCGGCTGACCGGCACCCGGAATGCACCGAGGCCCGGCCCCCACGCGGGGGACCGGGCCTCGGCCGTTGCGGTCGGCGGCGCCTACGTGGCTACCACCTTCAATTCTCCGGCAGCGCCGGCACCGGCACCGGCAGGTCGATGCCCGGGGCGTCGTTCGGCGGGTTGTCGATGCCGAGGATGAAGACCTCCAGCTCGATGTCCCCGTCCTTGTTCACCACGGCGTCGGGGCCGGGGCGCTGCGCCTGGACGGTGTCGACCTTCGTCGGATCGATCGTGGTCACCGTGCGCACGGTGATCGTGCCCGTCGCACCCGCATCGCGGATGGCGCGCTCGGCGTCCTGGACCTTGCGGCCCTCCACGTTCGGCATGCGCATCTGATTTCCGCGGGACACGCGGATCTCGATGGTCGACCCGGTGGCCAGGCGCTCGCCGGCCTGCGGGACCTCGAGCACGCGGCCCTCCGGCTCGGTGGAGTCGACCTCGGTGACCCGGACGACGAACTCGGCGGATTCCAGCGTCGCGCGCGCGGATTCGAGGTTCTGGCCCGTCACGTCCGGCACCGTCCGGGTCTCGGGGCCCGAGGAGACGGTGAGGTTGACGCGGGTGCCCTTGGACACCTGCGCGCCGGCCGACGGAGACTGGTCGATGACGTGGCCGCGCGCGATGTCCGGCGAGGCCACCTCCCGCAGCACCGGGTCGACCTCGAGGCCTGCTTCCTCCAGCAGGCGGCGGGCTTCTTCGGCGGGCTTGTCGCGCACGTCCGGCACGTCGGTGATCTCGCGGCCCGACGACACCTTCAGCACCACCGTCGACCCTTCGGGCACGCCCGAGCCGAACGCCGGCTCGGTGCCGATGACGAAGTTGCGGGCGATGTCCGGGTGCGGTTCGTCGCGGCGGTCCACGACGAAGCCGGCGTCTTCCAGCATCTCCTGGGCCTGGTCGGCGGACATGCCCTCGACCTGCGGGATCGCCACCGACTCGGACTGGCCCGAGCCCGTGAACAGGTTGTACGACACCACGCCGACGGCGCCGAGCAGCAGCGCGGCGATCGCCAGCCAGGCGACGGTGGCGAACATGCCGCCCTTCTTCTCGTCCTCGCGCTCGCGGCGGGCGACCGGTTCCGCTTCACGACGGGCCGGCGCGGAATCGCCCCGCCGGTTGGCCGCGGCGGCCGCGCCACCGGCGGCGCCGGCGGCACCGGCACCGACTGCCGCGGCGGTGCGCGTGCGGGGGGCCGACGGTTCGTCGTCGTCCAGATGCGGCAGCGCGGCCAGCGGCACCTCGCCGCGGCTGATGCGCCGCAGTTCCTCGGCCAGATCGGCGGCCGTGTCGTACCGCTCGGCCGGGTCCTTGGCCATCGCCGTCAGCAGAACCGCGTCCAGCGCCGTTCCCTCTTCGTCGGAAAGCCCCTTCACCAGCTCCGACGGCAACGGCGGATCATCCTGGACATGCTGGTACGCCACCGACAGCGGCGTCTCGCCGGTGAACGGCGGCTGGCCCGTCAGCGCCTCGAAGAGCACGCAGCCGACGCTGTAGATGTCCGAGCGGGCGTCGGCGGGCTTGCCGCGGGCCTGCTCCGGCGACAGGTACTGCGCCGTGCCGATCACCGCGGCGGTCTGCGTCATCGTGGTGGAATCGCCCAGCGCGCGGGCGATGCCGAAGTCCATGACCTTCACCGCGCCGGTGTTGGTCAGCATGATGTTCGCCGGCTTCACGTCGCGGTGGATGATCCCCTGCCGATGCGAGAAATCCAGCGCATCGCAGACGTCCGCCAGAATCGACGCCGCCCGCCGCGGGTCCATGGGGCCCTCGCGGCGCACGATGTCGCGCAGGGTCTCGCCCTGGACGAGCTCCATCACGATGTACGGGACGGTGCCCATCGGGCCCTCGGTCTCGCCGGTGTCGAAAACCGACACGATGACCGGGTGGTTCAGGAACGCAGCGTTCTTCGCTTCACGACGGAACCGTTCGAGAAAGCTCTCGTCGCGCGCGAGATCGGCGCGCATCATCTTCACCGCGACTTCGCGGCCGAGAAGCGTGTCCGATGCGGAATAGACGTCGGACATGCCGCCGACGCCGATGAGCCCGCCAAGGCGGTAACGGCCTGAGAGGAGTTCGTCACCAGTGGTCATCGGCGACTCCCTTCGGTCTGGAACTGCGTGGGTGAAACGGGCTGGGGGAAAATCATGGTGCTGCCGTCCATCATCCCGGCAAACCGGGCGGCGGCGGTAGCCCCGGCAGGAACGGCGCGCCGTTGACGTCGCCGCCCCCGCCCCCGTTGCCCTGGTTGCCGGAGTTGCCCGAGTTGTTGCCCGGGCCCGAGTTGGGGTTGCCGCCGTCGCCGCCACCGCCGAGGTCGGGGATCTCCGGCAGGCCCGGCAGCGACGGGATGGTGGGCTCCTCCGGCGTGAGCGTTTCCTCCGGCGTGGTCGTCTCCGGCTCCTCCGACGGAGTCCAGGTCGGCTCGTCGTCGGTGGTTCCGGTCGGTTCGGTCCAAGACTGCTCGGTGGTCGTCGTTTCGGAACTCGACCCCGGCGTGCCGGTGCCGCGTTCGGACATGGCCCCGAGCAGGATCCAGATCGCGCCGGCCAGGACGGCCAACAGCAGGATCAGCGTCAGCCACAGGCCGGCGTTGCTCTTCTTCCGGGCCGGTTTGCGCCGCGGCGCCGCGGCCGGGGCGGCGGCCGCCGGGCCACGTTGGGCGGGCCGGGCCGCGGTGTGCCCCGGCGCCCCGGCGAACTGCCCGGTGCGCATTTCCGTCGGCCGGCGCAGGCCCGGCTCGGTGAGCGCGCCCAGTTCGCTGGTCGCGGGATGGGCCGCATCCGACTGGCGGTGGACCTGCGGCTGCACGCCCGCCGGCTGCGGCGGCCGGTGGCCCTGGCGGACCTGCAGCACCGCCTTCGCCAGCTCGCGGCCGTCGGCGTAGCGGCGCGCGGGGTCCTTGCGCAGCATGATGCCGATGAGTTCGCGAATGTGCGGGTGCACGGTCTGCGGCAGCGCCGGGGGCGGTTCGTTGATGTGGGCGACCGCCACCGCGACGGTGGTGTCCCCGGCGAAGGGTCGGCGGCCGGCCACCATCTCGTAGGCGACGCAGCCCAGCGAATACACGTCGGTCGACGGCGTCACCTGCTTGCCCTGCGCCTGCTCCGGCGACACGTACTGGGCGGTGCCCACCACCATGCCGGTGCGGGTCAGCGGGACCGCCTCGGCGGCCTTGGCGATGCCGAAGTCGGTGATCTTCACCGTGCCTTCGGGAGTGACCAGCAGATTGCCGGGCTTGATGTCGCGGTGGATGAGATCCGCCGCGTGGATGGCCGACAGGCCGTGGGCGGTCTGCTCCACGACGTCGAGCGCGAGATGCTCGGGCAGCGTGCGGCGGCGGCGCAGGACGTCGGCAAGCGACTCGCCCCGGATGTACTCCATGACGATGTAGCACGGGCCGGCGGCGCCGGGGCCGGGCTCCTCGTGCGAATGGATGGCCACGACGTTCGGGCTGTCGACGCTGCGCGCGGCGGAGGCCTCGTTGCGGAACCGCTGGCGGAACTCGGCGTCGTCGCCGAGTTCCCGGTTGAGGATCTTCACCGCGACGGGGCGGTCGCCCGCCGCGAGGTCGTCGGCGAGCCAGACGGACGACATTCCGCCGCGGCCCAGGAGGCTGCGCACCCGGTACCGGGACGTGCCCAGGGTGGCCTGGACGTTGTCGAGCTCGACGTCGGGGGATCCGGGATCGTTGTTGGCGGCCATGATCAGCGCACCGTCCTTTCGACGGCGGCGATGACCTCGCGGCCGATGGGCGCCGCGACGGAAGCGCCGGTCGCGCCCTGGCCCTGCCCGCCGCCGGATTCGACGACCACGGCGACCGCGACGTCGGAATCCGGGGCGAACGCGATGTACCAGACGTGCGGGGCGAGCGCGCCGCGCTCGGACCCGTGCTCCGCGGTACCGGTCTTCGACGCGATCGCCGAACCGTTGCCGCCAGAGTTGTTCTCCGACCCGCGCATCAGATCGGTGAGGATCGCCGCGGTGTCGGGGTGGATGGCCTCGTTGACCTGATCGGGTTCGGTGGTCTTGAGCGTCGACAGGTCCTGCCCCTGGACGGACTTGACCAGGTGCGGTTCCATGCGGACGCCGCCGTTGGCGATCGTCGCGGCGATGATGGCGTTCTGCAGTGGAGTGAAGGACACGTCGCGCTGGCCGATCGCCGTCTGCGCCAGCGACGCATCGTCGGGGATCTCGCCGATGGTCGACTTCTCCTGGGGCACGCCCAGCTCATCGAAGTCGGAGCCGACGCCCATGCGCTCGGCGACGTCGCGCAGCGGATCCGCGCCGGTGTCGACCGCGAGCTCGGCGAAGGCCGTGTTGCACGACCGCGCGAACGCCGTCCGCAGGGTGGTCGTGCCGCCGCAGGACTGGCCGCCGTAGTTCTCCAGCGTCGTGTTGGTGCCGGGCAGCGTGATCTCGGACGCGCCGGTCACCGTCGTGTCCGGGCCCGCCCCGTTTTCGACGGCCGCGATGGTGGTGAGCACCTTGAACGTCGAGCCCGGCGGCAGCGGCCGCTGGGTCGCGTGGTTGAGCAGCGGGGCGTCCTCGTCGGCGTTGAGCCGCGCCCACTCGTCGGCGTCGTTGGCCACGATGTCGTTGGGGTCGAAGGAGGGGGTCGACGCCATGGCCAGGATCTCGCCCGTCGACGGGCGCAGGGCCACGACGGAACCGACGTAGCCGTTGTCGGCCAGCGCGCCATGGGCGGTTTCCTGGACCTCGGGCAGCAGCGTCAGCTCGACGTTGGCGCCCGAGCGCTCCTTGCCGGTGATGGTGTCGATCGCCCGCGAGGCGAACAGCGACGGGTCGGAACCGTTGAGGATGTCGTTCTGCGAACGCTCGATGCCGCTGGAACCGTAGATGTCCGACAGGTATCCCTCCACGGGGGCGTAGGCCTCCGGGTTGGCCTCGTAGACGCGGCTGTAATAGCCGTCGTCGCCGAGCTGGGAACGGGCGAGGATCTCGCCGCCGGCGCTGATCTGGCCGCGGTGGCGGGACTTTTCCTCGAGGAACTGGCGGGAGTTGAGGGGGTTCTCGGCGTACTGCTCCGTGCGGAACGCCTGCACCCACGTGAGGTTGGCCAGCAACAGCACGATGAGCACCACCGTGAAGAGCATGACCTGGCGGATGGACTTGTTCATCGTGCGGCCACCTCCTCGGCGGGTTCCTGCGCCGGGGCGGTCGTGCCCCAGGGGCGCCTGGCCGAATCGGAGATCCGCAGCAGGATGGCCAGCAGGATGTAGTTGGCCAGCAGCGACGAGCCGCCGGCGGACATGAACGGGGTGGTCAGGCCGGTCAGCGGCATCAGCTTGGAGATGCCGGCGACGACGACGAAGACCTGGATCGCGATGGTCAGGGCCAGGCCGGAGGCCAACAGCTTGCCGAAGGAATCGCGGACCTGCATCGCGGCGTTCATGCCGCGGGCGATGAGGATCGCGAACAGCAGGATGATGGCCGCCAGGCCGACGAAGCCGAGCTCCTCGCCGAAGGCGGCGAGGATGAAATCGGAGTGGGCCACCGGCACGTTCTGCGGGTAGCCGTTGCCCAAGCCGGTGCCCGTGACGCCGCCCCAGCTCATGCCGAACAGGGCCTGCGACAGCTGATAGCCGCCGGAGTCGTAGTTGGCCAGGGGGTCGACGAAGTGGCTGACGCGGTCCTGGATCTTGGCCGACACCTGGTAGACGCCGAAGCCGCCGACGGCGACCAGGATCAGGCCGATCAGCAGCCACGACCCGCGCGCCGTGGCGATGTAGAGCATGCCCAGCACGGTGCCGAAGAGAAGCAGCGCGGGGCCGAAGTCATTCTGCAGCGCCATGATGACCAGGGCGATGCCCCAGACCACCAGGATCGGGCCGAGGTCGCGCAGGCGCGGGAAATCGATGCCGAGGACGCGCTTGCCGGCGACGTTGAACAGCGAGCGCTTGTTCACCAGCAGCTGCGCGAAGAAGATCAGCAGCAGCACCTTGGCGAACTCGCCGGGCTGCACGGAAAACGGGCCGATGGAGATCCAGATGCGGGCGTCGGAGTTGATCGACGACGGCCACACCAACGGCAGGGCCAGCAGCAGCAGGCCCACCAGCCCGAGGATGTAGGAGTACCGCGACAGGGACCTGTGGTCGCGCAGCAGCACCATCACGGCGACGAACATGGCGACGCCCAGGACGGTCCACATGACCTGGCTGCGCACCAGCGACGTGCCGTTGGCCATGTCGAGCCGGTGGATCATCACCAGGCCCAGGCCGTTGAGTGCGGCGACGACGGGCAGCAGCACCTGGTCGGACCAGGGCGCCAGGAAGCGCAGGATGGCGTGGGCGACGCCGAAGACGAGGATGAAGCCGCCGAGGATCCAGAGCATCTCGATGGTCGCCGTGTTGCCCTGGCCGAGCTCGGCGGAGATCAGCGCCAGCAGCGTGACCGTGCCCGCCAACAGCAGCATCAGCAGTTCCCGGGAACGCCCGGGGCGGGCGGTGGCGTCGGTGCGGGGGGCCGTCATCGGCGGACCTCCCGGCAGTTGACGCCCGGTTCGGAACCGGTGCCGCCGTCCGCGGCTTCGGACGTTGCGGCCGTCGGGGCCTCGGACGACCCTTCGGCGGGCTCGTCTGCGGGGGCGTCGCCCTCGCCGGGCCGGGCCTCGACGGTCAGGCACACGGGCAGGGCCTGATCGGCCAACCGGCCGATCTGGCCGCGGATCTCGTCGTAGGAGTCGGCGGGCAGCCCGTCGAGCTGGGCCCTCGCCGCCGGCGCGAGATCCTCCGGCGCCAGCAGATGGCAGTCCAGGGCCTCCCGGTCCGTCGCGGGATCGGGCAGCTTGACCTCGTTGGAGTCCGACAGGCACACGTACTGGTGATGCGAATGCAGCGACATGCCCAGCAGGCTGCCGGAGACGCCGTGCATCACCTGCACGACGCCATCTTCGACGGCCAGGTGGTACATCGAGTCGTTCTTCCGCCAGCCCCACGTGGCCACGGCCGCGATGGCGACCAGCGCCAGGACGACGAACGTGGCCACCAGCCAGCGGCCGCGCTGCTTGGGGGCGTCGGCGGCCGGCTCGGTCGTCACCGCCCGCTCCTGCTCGGCCGGGGGCCGCATCGCGGCGGCGCGGCCGGCGGACGTGTTCGGGCGGGGCGCCTCCGAATCGATGGCGCCCAGGGCGCCGGCCAGCGCCGGCTGGATCGGGGTGTCGACCGAGGCGTCGACGACGTCGGCGATGATGATGGTGATGTTGTCGGGGCCGCCCGACCGCAGCGCCAGCTCCACCAGCCGATTGGCGGACTCCGCCGGAGTGCCCTCCGCCAGCGCCTCCGCGATCGTCTCGCGGGACACGGGGTCGGACAGGCCGTCGGAGCACAGCAGGTACCGGTCGCCCTTGCGGACCTCGCGGTACTTCAGCGTCGGCTCCACCGGGCGGCCGGTCAGGGCCTTGAGGATCAGCGACCGCTGCGGATGCACCGACGCCTCCTCGGCCGTCAGCGACCCCTCGTCGACCAGCGACTGCACGTACGTGTCGTCGCGGGTGATCTGCGTCAGCTCACCGTCGCGCAGCAGGTAGCCGCGGGAATCTCCCACGTGGCACAGGCCGACGCGCTCGCCGTCGAAAAGCAGGGCCGTGAGCGTGGTGCCCATGCCCTCCGTGACGGGATTGGCCTCGATCTCCTCCGCGATGGAGGAATTGCCCTCCGCGCACGCGATGGCCAGCGCATCGAGCAGATCCGCCCCCGGCTGGTCGTCGTCGAGCTTGGAGACCCGGGCGATCATCAGCTGCGAGGCGACCTCGCCGGCCGCATGGCCGCCCATGCCGTCGGCCAGGGCCAGCAGGCGGGGGCCCGCGTACGCGGAGTCCTCGTTGTTCTGCCGGACCAGGCCGCGGTCCGAAATGGCGATGTAATCGAGCGAATAATTCACGGCTGCAACCTCAAAGTCGTTCGGCCGATGCGGATCTCCATGCCGGGCTGGAGCTTTTCGGGCTGTTCCACGCGCTGGCCGTTCAAGAACGTGCCGTTGCGGGAGTCCAGATCCTCCAGGTACCAGTCACCGTCGCGGGGGATCAGGCGGGCGTGATGCGAGGAGGCGTAGTCGTCGTTGAGCACGAAGGCGGAATCATCGGCGCGGCCGATGGTGATCTCCCTCTGATTGGCCAGGTTCATGCGCGAACCGGCCAGCGGACCCGCGGTGACCAGCAGCTGCTGCGGCGTCTGCGAACGCTGGAACGGCCGGCCCCGCAACGCCGGCGCGGCCACGGCACGCACCGGGCGCAGACCCGACGCGGCATTCGCATCGGCGCGCAGCGCGCGCAGGGTCATCCAGATGAAGAACCACAGCACGACCAGAACGGCGATGCGGGACAACAGGAAGACGATCGCCTCCACGTAGATACCTCCTCTTCGCGGCGCCTGGTGGGGCGCCGGTTTCCCGGCCGGCGGGGCGGTTACCCTCCCGGTGCGTGAACTGGGCTAACGAATCCGGACCTCCATGACCGAGTGGCCCATGGAAATCACGTCGCCGTCCGCCAACAACCAATTGTCGATGGCCGAATCGTTGACCATCGTGCCATTTGTCGAGTGCAAATCCACCAGGACGGCGTCGCGGCCGTCCCAGGTGATCTCCGCGTGCTGGCGCGACACGCCCGTGTCCGGCAGGCGGAAATCCGAGATCGTGCCGCGGCCGATGATGTTCGACCCCGGCTTGACCTCGAACGTGCGGTTCGACCCGTCCTGCAGCAGCAGCGTCACGGTCAGCTCCTGCTCGCCCGGCGACGACGGGCCTGGCGGGACCTGCACCTGAGCCTGCGGCGCTTCCGCGGGCCGCGCGGCGGACGACGCCTCGGCGGGTCCCTCGGCGCGCCCCTCGGCCGGCGCATCGCCGGAACGGGGCGCGCCGAAGTCGTCGTCGCGGTAGGCCGGGGCGGCGTCGGCGCCACGGGAGTCGCTCGCCGGGGCGCGGTAGCTCGACTCCGTCTCCGGCGCCCCGCCCGGGAGACCAGTGGCCCCGGCGACGGCACCAGCGGCGGCGCCTGCTCCAGCCCCGGCTGCCCCGGCTGCTCCAGCACCGGCTGCTCCCGCCCCGGCTCCTCCCGAACCCCCGGCCGCGCCCCCGCCGAACTGCGGCGACGCCGCTTCCGGCTGGGCGGGCTCGGCACCGGTCGACGGGCCGTCGTCAAGCGAAGACGGCCGCACCGCCGGCGTGATCTCTGTGCCGTCCTCGCCGAAGAACCCCGACTCGTCGCGGAAGCCCTCGGTGAACTGGCTGGCCGTCTTCAACTGGCCCGTATGCAGCGAATCGACCTGCTGGACTCGCACCGACACCGACCCCGACATCGCCCACCCGTTGTTGCGGCAGTACCGCGCCATGCGGTCCGCCAGCTCCGCCGGCAGATCCGGGCCGCCGGCCGACAGGTTCTCGAAATCCTTCCGGCTGACCCCGATGCGGAAATCATTCGGCGCGAGGTAGCGGCCCTCCGCGTCCTGCATCAGGAAATCCTCGATCTCCTGCTTCAGGCATTCTTCCAGCTCGTTGGGCACGACCTTGCCGCCGAAAACGCGCGCGAAGCTGTTGTCCAGCCCGCGCTGCAGCGAGCTGTCGAGCTTCCTGATGCGTCCCAGAAAATCCATCTGCGGGTCGTTTCGCCTTCCCCCGGCCAGCCGGGGGCGGGCGCGGGCAATCGGTTGCGGGCGGCGCGGGCCGGGACCATGGTGGCGGCGTGGGCTGCGGCGCTCGCGTGTGCGTGCGTATGTGCGTGCACCAGTATAGGGGCGCGGGTGCCGGATCGAATGGTCGTTCATCGTGGCAGGACCGGGGCCGGCGGCGTTTCCGGCGGCTTCCGGACGCTTGACGACGGTCCCTCCCGCACCGCCGAGCAACCCAATTTCGGGCCATGGCCTGGGCATTTGGTGTGCGTGGGATTGGTGGTGTTATTGTATTCCTCGTTGCCACGGGCGAGTGGCGGAATGGCAGACGCGCTGGCTTCAGGTGCCAGTGTCCTTCGGGACGTGGGGGTTCAAGTCCCCCTTCGCCCACCACGAGCGGTTCTATGAACTGCAAGGCCGGAGGTTACGAACTCTAAAAGGGTTCGTGACCTCCGGCTCTTTCGTTGTGGGGGTGGTCGGTGGGGGCCGGTGCCCGGTTTCGGGACTTGCAGGCGTTGATCCCCTGGATGCTGCCCGAACTCGTGCCCTCATCATCGCGTTGGGGACTACTTCGCGCAGCCCTTCCAGTTCGGCGTCGTCGCCGGACGTTTACGCGGTGGCGGTCCTGTAGTTGGCGACCGGATCGTAGACGATGCTGTCGGTGACGCCCGTGCGGGGTGGTATCGTCAACGGCATGTTGATTTTGGGAACCGCTTCGCTGCGGTTGCGCCGCAACCGCTAATAGCGGTTGACCTTCCAGTAACGGTCGCCGCTCCGGCAATGAGCCGGGCGGTCTTTTTCCCATGCCCGGCTCCAGAACACTCATTCTCGGAGGATCCCTTGTCTGCATATTCCCACGGCCGTCATGAACACGGCCAGAATTTCCTTACCGATTCCCAGGTCATCGCCTCTGTATTGAGGCGCGTGGAAGCTACCACCGGCCCCATAGTCGAGATAGGCCCCGGCAGCGGCGCGCTTACGCGTCCACTACTCCGCACAGGACGGCCCCTCACTGTCGTGGAGATCGATCCCAAGCTGGCAAAGTCGCTGCGTCGCGTGCTTGACCCAGCTGTCACCGTCATCAATGACGACTTCCTGCGGTACCGCCTGCCTACGCACCCCCATGTGATCGTGGGCAACATCCCCTTTCACATCACTACAGCCATACTGCGGCGCCTCATGCGCGCTCCTGCCTGGACCGATGCCGTTCTCCTCATGCAATGGGAGGTTGCCCGACGACGTGCCGGCGTCGGAGCTTCGACCATGATGACGGCCCAGTGGGCACCGTGGTTCACCTTTGAGCTTGGCGAACGAGTCCCCCGGGCGGCGTTCGAACCCCGGCCCAGTGTGGATGGCGGCATTCTGCACATCCGGCGCAGGTCAACACCTTTGGTGCCAACTGGAAAGCGCAAGTCGTTCCACGCCCTCGTACACGCCGTCTATACGGGGCGAGGTCGCGGTGTCGTGGAAATCGTGACACGAGCGAGAATCCTCCCCTCACGTCAGGCGGCGCGGGCGTGGGCTGAGAGATCTGGAGTTCGCCCCACCATGCTTCCTTCCGACCTGTCGGTAGCGCAGATGGTCAGTCTCTTCGAGAGTGGGGGGTAACTCTGTCTTGGTATTGCAAGTGGCAGGGGTCAGGACGAGTTACTGGTTCTCGGCCTGGATGCCGGAACGAGAAAGGTCCGCGACGCTACCTGGACGAGCCACCCCGTGAGTGCTCTCGGATGCACTGGTCCAAATAGGGGCGGACTGCTGACGTTCCAGGTGGCTTCCTCCTTGTGTGCCCCGCTCAGCGGGGGCGACACGGCGTGCCCACGCCGCCGGCGTGCGCTGGTGACAGCCTGAACGGACTTGGGCCACCTGAATCACGTTAAGGCTGTAACCGGGGCATCAGGGAGTGAAGGACAAAAATGCTAGCTGTCACCCTTGGGAGCCTGCGACTTAGTGGGCTGCTCGGCGTCTCGGGCGGTCGTCAGGTCACGTGCAGCCTGAATCAGAAGGGCTGTCGTCTCACGTAGCGCGTCCCGGTCGAGACGGCTTCCTCCGTGTTTCCTTGTGGTTATCAGAGCCTGCCGACCGTCTTCGGCGGTAATGGTCACTGCGTGGGCCGCGGCGTTGCGGACGTCGATTGCTTCCCCACCGATGCCGTCAGCCCACTCGACGATCCTCGTGGCACCGGCGGAGGCGGCCAGTTTCCGGAGCGTCTTCTTGACTCCTCCCAGGGTTTCGTCGAAGGGAGCATCGGACGGTTCTCCGTGGAGGAGATTGAGGGTGTCGCGCATCGTGAAGTGCAGTCGTGCGGTGGCCCACTGCACCCGTCCGAGGTCTTCCAGCAACTCTTCATCGCACGGCATCCCGTTGATCAGTTGGGCATCGGCGTTGTTCATGGTTCTCCCATCTCGGGGTCTCGGTTACTCGTCAACCGCTTGTGAGGCGGTGCCCCGCAGTGAATCACAGGGCGGTGACTTGCTCTTGTGGAGCGGACTGGAGACCGCTAGAATCGTGGTGTCGGAAGCCGCCCCGCATGTGGGGCTAGCCGCGCACCAGGTGACCACCTCCCGGCACGAGTCTTACCAGCTCACAGCCCTCTTACCAGGGCGTTTGTTGTTGACCGTGCCCTTTTGGGAGGTGGTTTTTGTGATTGAGATTCCCCCGAGCGGATTCGGGCCCAGCGCTTCGCGCTTCGTCGACGAAGGCGAGCGCCTGCGGCTGATGGTGCGCTTGCCCGCACCGATGGTCCGGGATCTGACGCTGGCCGCACGCAGCCGCGGCTGTTCGATCACGCGGGTGCTCACCGACATCCTCGACGCCACCGACATCGGCGCCTACGGCTTCACGCCGGACGGTGATGCCCCGGCGTAGCAGCGCACAGACAAAAAAGAAGCGGCACCGACGCCAATCGGTACCGCTCCGGCCGAGGTAGCCCCGGCAAGGGCCTCGTCGGCAATCGCTCCTAAAACCTGCAACAGTCTTCAAGGAGGAGACGTGTCTACTTTGACATGCCCAAACACCGATTGCAACCGCTTTTCCATCGAGCCCAAGGCCCGGTGGTCGTGATGGGCCGCCACCGCGCCATGAGCGCCGCCACTCCTGACCTCGTGACCGAGACCGTCGGGGCCGTCCATGACGCCGCGCCGGCGGTGCGCCGGCGGCTGGGGCCATGCACCGTCCCCGACGTCGACCGATGGCAGCGCCTGCGCGCCTTTGGCATCAACCGCCCAGCGGGGCCATTGCGTGACGCCGCCATTGAGGCTGCGGCGCTGGTGTGGGCCCATACCCCGCCACGTACTGAGCGTGGGGACGAAACCGCGGTGCGCCACCTCGCCGCATGCCTGTATGACGAGGCCGTGCTGTATGGCGTCGTCGACGAGGAAAGAGCGCTGACCAGGGAGAAGGTCGATGCATGGCTCGGTGGGCAATGCCCGGGGAGCATGTGGTCACGGCGTACCTACCGCACCGACCTCTACGCCGCCGGCCGGGTCCTGTATCCGAGAGAGTATCCAGCGGTGCAGGCGCCGCTGGCCCCGCGCCCCCGCCCGGTGGCACCGGCTACGACCACAGCCGTCGCGGAGCTCTACGCCGCGACCACCCACCTTCCCGAGCCCCACCGGAAGCAGGCCGTGACGATCCTTGACATGGTCACCGGCGCGGGCCTGACATCGCCGCAGGTCAAGGCCCTGTGCGGCGGCCATGTGCAGGGGGTGGACACTCCGGCGGGCCGTGTGGCTGTCGTCGCTGTGCCCCACCGGGGGCAGGTCATCAGGCGCACGCCCGTGCTGTGCACGGTGCGTAGCGCCCGCCTGCTGGGGCGGGCCGAGCGCGTCGGCGAGGGCCGGATGCTGCCCGGGGCGTCCGACCGCAACGCGGTGAACCGCGTTAATGGAATGTTGTCGCAGCGTGGTCTTCCTACCATCGATGTCCCCGCTCTGCGGCACGCCTGGTTGCTGGACCTGGCTACTCACCCGCACATGACGATGACCGGATTCCTGGCGATTACCGGCACTACTGGTGTCCGTGCCATGGGGGACCTGGCAGAGCACCTGCCAGCCGTCGACATCGACGACCTGGCTGCACGCCTGATGGCGGAGGGCCCGCGATGATCTCCAGCCGTGATGCCGCCTACCACCCGACCGACGACGGTTTTGCCGAGTGTGCGGCACTGATCCGCCGCGCCGACATCGGGCCCATCCTCGATGCGGCCCGCCGTCAGGCACGCGGACCCGGTGGCCGGCCCCCACAGTGCCGCTACACCCTCGACGCGGTGCTCACCGTGGCGCTGTGGATCACCCACGCGGGGCGTGTGCCGTCGATGGCGGAGGTGCACCGGGTGCTGCGCATTCTGCGCCCGGATCAGCTCGCCATGGTCGGCATGGCCGGCCAGAATCCCGCCGCCCAGGACCCTGGCCCGGGGTACGCGGCGTTTATGGCGTGGCTGCACCGGCAGATGGCGATCATCGACCCCGGTGCCGACCTGCCCGCCCGCAGGATCAGCAACCGCGAGCACCGCAAAATGTTGGCGGCGCGCACGGCGGCGCAGGGCGAGGCCAGTCAGCGCGCTAGCGGTGCCCTCCACCGGATCATCAATCGACTGGTCGCCGCGTCCATCGCCGACGCCGACCCCGACGACTATCACGGTGATGTCGTCGCCGACGAGACGATCATCGATCTGGCCGGCCCCTCCGCCGGACTTGGCTCGCGTGACGACAAGGCGCGGGGGGCGGCGTACATGGGGGCCTACTACGCCCGTGACGAGAGGGGCGTGCCGCAGACGGCGGGCATGCCGCCGCGCATACGAAAAGCGGCGTTCGGCATCGGTGTCACGGCGGTAACGAGGGTCGGTCCCCCCGGGGCCGTCGAGTCAGTTGCGCCCGTAATTACTGGCATTGCCATCCACGCCCCAACCTCGGGGTCGGTGGAGGGCCTGTGTGCGGCTCTCGATGCACATGTGGAGGGCGGTTACGGAGGCCGTCGCGGGCCGCGGGCGCGCTGGCCGTATCTGGTGGTGGACATGGGCTACAACGCGAAAACCAGTTTTGCGCGGGAGATGCTGGACCGCGGGATCGCACCAGTGGTGCGCTACCCCCGGCACTGGACCACCGTCTACGCCACCCATGCGCGCGAGGGAGTGGCACCTGGGCCGGTGCAGATCTCCGGCGCCTTCTACTGCCCGGCTGCGGCGCCCATCGTCGAGGGCCGGCAGGTGGTCCGTCGGACCACCGAGATGCTGGAAACCGACGGTTTCCGGGACCACGACCAGCTGCTTCGACGACTTCTGCCGCTGCTGATGGGCACCAATGGGCGCCCGGCGGTGGGGCGCACCACGGCGGGTCGCCCGGCAGCGAAGACTGACACCCCGCTACTGGTGCGGCAGGCGCTGGTCTGCCCGGCGGTCCAGGGCCGGGTCCGGTGCCCGATGAAGCCAGAGTCTATGGTGGCGGCGCGCGCCACGGCGCCGGAGGTAACACCACCGCCGGGGGCTGCGCGGTTCCAGTGCTGCACGAAATCCCAGGTCACCATGGCCTACAGCGACGATCAGCTGCGGATGATGCAGCCCGGGCTGGTGCCCGGCTCCTGGGAGCACACCCTGTACTACGAGGCCGCGCGGTCGCTGACCGAGCAGCGGTTTTCCATCATGAAATCTCACCACTGCACGGGAGCATCGGACCTGACATGGGCACCACGGAGGGAGCCCATGATCGCCTTGATCGTGGCTCTCCAGGTGGTCGAGGCCAATCGCGTCATTCAGCGCAGATGGCACAGTCGGCCAGCTGGGTACACGGGCTCGACGGTCAAGCGGATGGCGCAGCTGCGGGCTGACCTGGGCCACGAGCCGATGGTGACGCCACCCCGGACGTGACACCGCATTACCGCGGCCTTCCAGAGAGTTGACCTACGGCGTTCTTGCTGGTTAATGGTCTTGGAAGTAGCCAGTCAGCTGACTCTCCCGGCCCTGGCTGGCTACTAATCAAGCTTCAAAGAGTTTCAGCTTCGTCTAATCGGCGGTGAATCAGTGAAAGAGTCCCCAGCACGTCCAGGGCATCTTGTTCAGACAGTGACCATTCGATGCGGGGGTCGTGGGCTGCTGGGTTGCGAAAGGCGCTGAATAGTCCTTTAGCCAGGTTTGCTACGCCAACCTGCTCGCTTCGTTGGGACTTTGTCTGTAGTGAATTGATTCGTACTAGCGGGGAAGACCCTGACATTGCACCATCGACCAACCTGTATCCATCTTCGTCGATACCAGACAAGTGTCGAAGTTTGCTGCCAAGCCCCTTGATTGATTCGAAGACTGCTTCATAGTAGTCGTCTCGAACTAGTTCGGGCCGACAATAGGTGAGAACGTCGGAGTGGGCGCCTCTGTGTAGAAGCATTTGGCGAAGACGCTCGGTACGTGCTTCGGCTTCACTCACGGTCCGGGCTCTGACTGTGGAAATAACTACTCCGTCATCTCGAATCTTGAGTCCTGCCAGGGATAGTGCTTGGTTAACTTGGTCGCGCGTACTCTGTGCCTCACCTGCGCGGCTGAGAGTTCGCTCAGGTCCCAGTGCTGTTCGAATAAGGGCAACAAGTGCGTTCCCGTTGTGCGTTGCCTCCTGGTTCGCTAAGACTGCATGGTTTAGCCGTCGCCACTTGGTGTGGCCTTCGCCAGGATCGGCGCGGAGAGGTATTGAACGAATAATACTAGTCAACTCCGATCCGGTGTAGAGTTCGCCAATCAGGCGGCAAACGTGTTCAATAGTGCCAGGATTAAAGGGTGGAATAGTATTCTTTGTCATAACGTAGCCTCGAATCGAGATACTTGAAGTTCGTCGTTACAGCATAAAAATACGCCTACACTTTGACGCAAGGCTGCTGGCATGATCCTTCGAGAATCCTCCCATCTGTGCTGACAGTATAATGTGCCCTCATTTGTAACTACTGATTATCTTGGTGGAAGTCAACCTATATCCGCAGTGGTTTTCGCTGTCTCCAGGTTGTGTAGAGAAACATAACGCTGTTTGTTCACAAAAGCTGAGCCCGGGCCCTTTTTCTGATTTGGGATGGGATTTGGCAGTGTGCGATGCTCGCGTGAGCCAGCTCGAGACAGGAGAAAGACCTGGTATTCGCCAGACACAGCCCATCCATCCTCGCGGCTCTTTCGGATTACCTCCGCAATCTTTCGATCGTCCCTATTATGCGACCCTCGAAGGCGATCGGCCTCTTCTTCAGTCCATCGCACATTATCTCGGCGGTGTCTTATCTTTGGCACCTCCGCCTGCACTACCTGATTGCTGTAGAAAGCAATCCTGTCGACATCACGAAAGGCCCGGCCCGGTTGGCAAACATATGCGTATGTGGACTGATAGAGCTGCCACGCCTCGTGGCCGGGAACAACGACAGTGTCTAGCTGGGTTACAGGTCGCTCACTGTATATCTCCTTTGTCTGATCGTTGACTTTAAGCCATTCGCTAACGTCGTCGCCGAGAAACTCGGCGACTCTGTGTATACGGCGAACTTCGAAAGGCACATCGACATTGAGCATAGAATCGTGGTGGGCGATGCGGTTGCGAATTTTCCGGAGCGATTCAAGTTCCTTCATTACGTCTTTCCTCTTTCCTGATGATCCAGGAAATGCCTTATGAAGTGTAGTGCGCCATAGATCCTCATACTTTGTCCCGACCATTCCTGTCCAGAACCCGAAGCTCAGGCTGGCGACGATTTGGTGACGGGTATCCTTGTTTTGCTTTCGTAGTCGGCCTCTAACGTCATCTACTGCATTCGACATGGTCGGCGTCGTGGGCGGATTTCGGAGGAACCAGGGTATGCCACAATCGTAGTCTCGAAACTCATTGGACAAAGCAGCATCCATCGCGTTCCTGAGCATGACTTCGAGGTGAGATATGAGCTCGAACATTGACATGGACATGCGGGTGCTCCACTTGTAGAGTTCGAGGGCATTGTCCAGGTCGCCATCGGCGTGTCGAAGATAGGGTGCGAGCCTTGCCTCAGAAAGGTTCCTGGCCACAGCGGTACTTGAGCAACTCATGGTCTCATGGTACCGTTGTTGACGAACGCCCCGGTGTCGCCTCTTGATCTATTTGATCAACGCGCCCGGGGCTTTGAGTTTCTACGATCCGCCCAGATGAGCGGGCCTCGTACCCAGAGGCCCTTGGCGCAGCTCAGCGGCGACGTCTTTCGGATGCGAACCTGCGACCGCCTCGAGGTCTGAGATTGAGAAGGCAGGACTCAGGCGAAGGTGTTGTACCTGGTTTCCCACGCGAGAGCTGGGGAACCTCAGACGACGACCGCCGCAGAATCCCCCGAGTGGACCATCTCTTGACCGTTGTCGAGTCCGTGCCGATGCAGGTCTGGTCCACCGAAAAGTACTTCGGCCGACGCATTTGGCAGTTCGGATTAGTATCCGGTCATTAAGAGCAATGGACTGCGGGTACGGCTTTTCGGTGCGGCCGACTACCGAACGTTCAGATTCGGTCGGAGGCGTGGATATGTTCCCCGTTGAACCTGGCTGTTCGCGGGCGTTCCGTCTGGAAAGTCGCGGGAAACTCGGAACTTGCCTACGGGAATTGCAGCTCCGAAGACTCTGTTGACCTGGTTTCGTAAACTGCTCACCACGGGAAAACCCCGGATTCGAAAGAGTCCGGGGTTTTCCGCTGTTTCGGGGTGGTGATCGATGGGTCGGGCGGATTCGAGCGGTCGTTGCAACACGGCGGAGTCGAGCGGCCGGGCGGTGCGGGGCGTCGAGTCCCGGTGCCCGCACTTCCCACGGCCAATCCACGCTGAATGGCTTAACCCACCCCGAATGGCTTAACCCACTCATTACAGCGGGTGGGTTAAGCCATTCGGGGTGGGTTAAGGGGCCGGGTCATGAAGGGGCCCGGGTCATGTGCGCGGCGGCCGGCCGCCCGAGACGTCGCCCGATTTCTCGGTGGTGAAGCCGATCAGCTTGTGGGTGCCGTCGCACAACGGCTTGATGCTCGACGCCCCGCAGCGGCACAGCGCCACGACGGCGCGCTCGGGCCGCTCGGGGTCCGCGCCGGGCTCGGCGGCGATGGCGAAATCGCCGCGGACCAGCAGGGGGCCGTTGGGGAAGGCGGTGATCACGGCGCGCGCATCGGCGGCGGAGCGGTCGGCGCCATCGGGGTGGCCTGCGGCGT
>DHCFI07803__coassemble_1197_pt1 | contig 41834 bp, 37 predicted proteins | sample DHCFI07803__metabat2_low_PE_024 | metagenome-assembled genome bin DHCFI07803 | reverse complement strand
TCACCTCCGGCGGCCCGATCGACGAGACGAACGCCCGCGCGGCCGCCGAGTTCGTCGAGTTCGCCCGCGAAGACGGGGGCGCCGACGCCGACGATCCCGGCGACGGACCCGGTCCCCTCGACGGGGCGGCCGGGGAGATCCTGCCGGACATCGCCGCCCGCGGCACCGATCCGACCGCCGGGGCCCCGACGGAGGCACCCGAGCAGCCGACCGCCACCGAGCCCGCCGGTTCCACGCTGGTGTTGCTGGACACTTCCAGCGGCATGGACATCGGGGCGGTGCGCACCGCGTTGACGCCGTTGCTCGACCGCGCCATCGACGGCGAGGGCCGCCGGGTGGCCCTGTGGAACTACTCCTCCCCCATGTCGGAGGGCGTGACCAGCCCCGTCCGCCCGAACGTGCGCTTCGGCGCGGGCGCCAAGGACCGGTCGGCGGAGGTGCTGGCGCAGCTCGGCACCGGCGGCGAGCCATGGTTGTGGCGTTCCGTCGGGCCGGCGGTCGACTACGTCGCCGAGACGCATTCGGCGGGCGTCGCCAACCGCGTGGTGCTGGTGACCACGGGCGCCGATGCCACCGGCGATGATGCCGGTGCCGCAATCGACCGCATCGCCGCGGCCGCCGGCACCGACCGCCCGGTCCGCGTCGACGTGGTCATCGTCGGCGAGGACGCCACGGACGGCGACCTCGATGCCCTGGCCTCGGCCACGGGCGGCTCGGTCCGCGTCGCCGGCGAGGATCTGACCGCGGCCCTGGTCGCGGCGATGGGACTCTAGCCGGACACGAAAAAACGCCCCGCGGGGAGATGCGGGGCGTTCGTGGTGCGCGGGGCGGTCAGCCGATGCGGCGACGGCGGCGGGCGGCCAGCTCGTCGACGGGGCCGTCGCCCGGGGTGCCGTCCACGCGCTCGGACGGGAAGCTGGCGATGGAGCCGGCGAGCTCCTTCATGATGCCCGGCACCGCAATGCCGAACACTCCCTGGCCGCCGTTGAGAAGGTCGATGACCTCCTCGTTGGAGCGGCACTGGTACACGGTGCGACCATCCGACACCAGGGTGATGGTGGCCAGGTCATCGACGCCGAGGTCGCGGAGCTTGTCCACGGCCAGGCGGATGTTCTGCAGCGAGATGCCGGTGTCGAGCAGACCGCGCACGATCTTCAGGACCAGAATGTCGCGGAACGAGTAGAGCCGCTGCGAACCCGAGCCGTGAGCGTTGCGGATGGACGGCTCGACCAGCCCGGTGCGGGCCCAGTAGTCGAGCTGGCGGTAGGTGATCCCGGCGGCCTGGCAGGCGATGGGCACGCGGTAGCCCACTTCCTCGTCCGGGCCCATGTCGAACAGCGACTCCTGCACGCCGGCGTCTGCGGCGTCGTTGAGGTCGGCGTCGGGGCGATCAGCGAAGCGATCGTCGGCCATGTTCGTATTCTCCCCTGGTAGTTCCACTGATGTCGTTTATCTTTCGCCAAGGGTAAGGCACTGTCAACAGGATTTCGGCCAACACGCCGCGTGTCTAAACCTAAACTTCAGGTTCAGAGTTTTGAAATTACAAAGCCCCAGTTCACGGCACTGACCGGACACGCGACGTGGGTTTTTCCCACTCAAGTCAAGGATCAGACTTCGGGGGTGAATGGGGGTGCCACTTGCGACACTTCAGTCAAATCCAGTCACACGAGTAACAGCTTCGCGCATCAAAAACATGCTTGACGACGGCCACCGGGCCCGTGATCCGTCGTCTCGTTTCGTCCCCCCCCGGTTTCGTGGACGGTCAGCGATCGTCCGCGTCGTCCCCGCCGCGACCGTCCTCCCCCAGGAAGTCGGCGGCGTCGATCTCGTCGAGGAAGCGGGCGAACTCCTCGACCGACTCTTCCTCTTGCGCGGCGGGCCCGTCGACGTCGTCGTCGAAAAGCGCGCCGGCCGGAACGGACGTGGCCTCGAGAATCTCCCGCGCCACCACCAGCGGCGCCTCCGAGATCTCGCACACGGCCAACGCATCGGACACGCGGCAATCCACGCGGCCGCCATCCGACAGCACCAGCGCGGCGATGAACACGCCTTCGTGGAACCCGGTGACTTCGGCCCGCTCGATGGAATTGCCCGTGCTTTCCGCCATCTCGACGATGACGTCCTGGGCGCAGGGACGGTTCTGCGTCATGCCGGCCTCGCGCGCGGCGAGGTACGCGGCTTCCGCGGCACCGAGCCACACCGGCACCACCCGGCCGCTGCCCGGCCAGGACAGCAGCAGAACGGGGTGATCCTCCGGCTCATGCACCAGGATCCCGCGCGACTCGACCTCGACGAACTCGTCCATGCCCAATGAAACTCTTCCCCGCTCAGCGATTCAGGTCGTCGTTGACCTGGCGCTTGACCAAGGTCCCGTGCAGGGTGACCAACAGCGCGGTCATCTCGCGCGCCATCTCCTCCGCCTTCTGGCGGGCGCCGTCCCCCTTCGACCGCGCCATCGGCGCCGCCGCCTGGCCGACCAGATCGGCCTCGCGCGCCGCGGCCGTGCGCACCGTCTTCATGTGCCGGGCATCCAGGCCGAACTCGCGCAGCTTGCCGGCGGTGGTCGCCACCGCCAGATCATCGCCGTCGAAACCGTCCATCGCGTCCGGCGACAGCAGGCGCGCGCGAACCAGGCTGCCGACGAATTCCTCGTCGATGCCCGCCCGCTCCGCCAGCTCCGCCCGCGTCAGGTACACCACCGCGGCCTCGCGGAACTGATCCGGGGTCACCAGCGGCGTCACCGTGGCCAAACCCTCGCCGGCTGCGGCGACGTTGCCCGCGTCGATGTTGTCCAGCTGTTCCTTGATCACCTTCAGCGGCAGGTAGTTGTCGCGCTGGACGGTGAGGATGTAGCGGAGACGATCGACGTCGGCACGCGCGAACCGCCGGTACCCGGACTGGCTGCGGGACGGCGAAATCAGGCCCTCGGACTCGAGGAAGCGGATCTTCGACACCGTCACGTCGGGGAACTCCTGCTGGAGCTCCGACAAAACGGCACCGATGGACATCTTCCCCGCGGAACGGGTCCGCGGGGAGGTGCTTCCCGAATCGGGGACGGAAGCTGGGACGGCTGCCACGGCGGTGGGTACTCCCTGTGCTCTACTTCGGCGAGGTGAGGAAGACCAGGCGGAACTTGCCGATCTGGACCTCATCGCCATTGGAAAGGTCGGCCGAGTTCTTCGGCTCGCGGTTGACGTAGGTGCCGTTGAGCGATCCCACGTCGACGACCTCGAACTTGTCGCCCTCCATTCGGAACTCCGCGTGGCGGCGCGACACGGTGACGTCATCGAGGAAAATGTCGCTGTCCGGGTGGCGGCCGGCGGTGGTCACCGGCTGATCCAGCAGGAATCGAGACCCCGCGTTCGGCCCGCGCTTCACCACGAGGAGCGCCGAACCGGCGGGCAGCCCCTCGACGCCGGGCACCGCCGTGTCCTGGCCCGCTCCGGACTCCATCTCCTTGAGCAGGTCCGCGCGGAAGACCGAGGTCGTCTCAACCGATGCCTCAGGCTTGCCGGTGTTGTTCGTCATTGCACTTCCTCCGGATAATCGTCCGATTTCCTGTAACGCCCTAAATCATAGCCTTACCGCCGACCCCGCGTGGGCGACTCCCTCAACCCTGCCGCCCACCTGGGACATCCCGGCGGACGCCCGTTTGCCGGAGCCTCAGCGGAACATCGCGGCGACCGAACCGACCACCGAATCGCCGCCGGACAGCGGGTTGTCGTTGACCATGTAGGTCCACGTGGAGCTGGGACGGCCCATGCCCTCGGCGTCCAGATCGACGCCGTCGGCGGTGATGGCCACGGTGCGGAAGCTCTTCGCGGCCTCGTCGACGGCCTCGGCCGCCAGGTTCTTGAACGCGGAGATCGCCGCACGGTGGAACTCGTCGATGGGGCTCTCCTTGGCCAGCGCCCGCAGGTGCACCGACTCGCGGAGATCGTCGAGGTCCCCGAGATGCTCCGACCACCCCATGTCCAGGTGATGCAGGGCAATCTCGCGGGCCGCGCCCACCGCGACGTCCTCCGGCACCTCCGACAGGACCTCCTCGGCGCGCTCGGGCTCGCGCCCCGACAACTCGCGCCACGCCAGATCCGTGGTGAGCAACCTCTCGCGGCGATCGTCGAGAATCGCGCGCTGGTCGCCGATGAGCTTGTTGTACTTCCACGTGGTGGCGTGGATGGACAGCATCGTCGCCTCGGTGACGCGCTGGGCGCGGTCGACGTGGGCGGCGGCGCGGGCGTCGCGGATGCGGCCATCGGCCTCCGGGGTGACGGTCAATTCCTCCCCCGCTCCTCCCTCGACCACCATGTCGTCGTCGAGTGCGACGAAGAAGACGCTGGACCCCGGGTCGCCCTGTCGGCCCGCGCGGCCGCGCAGCTGGCCGTCGAGCCGCCCGGTGCGGTGCCGGGCGACGCCGATGACGCACAGACCGCCGAGTTCCACGACCTCGTCGCGATGCTCCTCGTCGGCGCCGCCGAGCCGGATGTCCGTGCCGCGGCCGGCCATCTGCGTGGACACGGTCACCCGGCCCGGGGCACCCGCCTCGGCGATGACGGCGGCCTCCGCCTCGTCGTTCTTCGCGTTGAGCACCGCGGCGTCGATGCCCCGCTCGGCCAGGGTCTCGGCCAGCCGCTCCGATTCGGCGACGTCGCGGGTGCCCACCAGCACCGGGCGGCGCGTGGCATGAACGGCGATGACCTCCTCCACGGCGGCCGCGAACGCATCGTCGCCGGTGGCGTAGATCCGATCCGGCTCATCGTCGCGGATGCACGGCTCGTTGGGTTCGACGACGGACACCCGCATGCCGTAGAACTCGCGGAACTGGTCGCCCGCGGCCACGGCCGTGCCGGTCATGCCGCACGTGATGTCGTACCGGCCGACCAGCTGCTGGATGGTCAGGGTGTCCAGCACGCGGCCGCCGCCGGAGACGGCCAGGCCCTCCTTGGCCTCCACCGCCGCCTGCAACCCGTCGGGCCAGCGCTGCAGATCGGCGATGCGGCCCCGCGACGAATCGACCAGCGCCACCTTGCCATCGCGGACGATGTAGTCCACGTCGCGGCGCAGCAGCTCGCGGGCGTGCAGGGCGACGTTGACCTGGACGAGGGTCGTGGAGACGTTGTCCTCGTCGTAAAGCGAATCGATGCCGAGCAACCGCTCGACCCGCGACGCGCCGGTGTCGGTGAGGAACACGTTGCGCCGGCCGGCGTCGACGGTGAAGTCGTCGCCCTTGACCAGGCGGCGGACGATGTCGGTGATGCGGCCCGTCGGCGCCTCGCCCGGGGCGGAACCGGCGAGGACCAGCGGCACCAGGGCCTCGTCGACGAGGACGGAGTCGGCCTCGTCGATGATGGCCACCCGCGCCGGCTGCTGGACGCGCTCGGCGACGGAGACGGCGCACCGGTCGCGCAGCACGTCGAAGCCGAGCTCGTTGACCGCGATGAACACCACGTCACTGGCGTAGGCGGCGCGGCGGGCCTCGGCGTCGTCGGATTCGTGGACCGAGGCGGCGGTCAGGCCCAGGAACCGGAAAATCGGCCCCATCCACTCGGCGTCGCGGCGGGCCAGGTACGAGTTCACGGTCACCGAATGCACGCGCTCGCCGCGCAACGCGAAGCCTGCCCCGGCCAGCGCACCGGACAGCGTCTTGCCCTCGCCGGTGGCCATCTGGACCACGTCGCCCTCCAGCAGGCGCAGTGCGCCCTGCAGCTGGACGTCGAAGGGGCGCATCCCGATGGCGCGGTCGGCGACCTCGCGCAGGCAGGCCAGCAACTCTGGCGCGTCATCGCGGTTGTCGCGGGCGCGGGCGACGAGATCGGCGTCCGACAGTTCCTTCAGCTCCGGCTCGAGTGCGGCGGCGCGCGCCACCAGCGACACGCTGCGCTTCTGGTCGCGGCCCTCCTTGCCCCCGAGGGCCTTCCAAAACCAGTTCATTCCGGCCACGTGAGCCTCCATCCGCTCTGCGACGCCCGCGTGCCCGACTTCCCCGGCACCGGCCCTTACGTCGATCCAGCCTAACGCACCCGATGATCCGCGACGTCTGGCAATGTTGGGGAAAGACACCGTTCCCGCCGTTGCACGGCCGGACCGCAACCGCCAACAGAATGTGGAGGCCACCATGGGCGCGACCCAGTTCATCCCCACCGCCGACCTGGTCGACGAGATCGGCTCGCACGTGCGCAGCTGCGACACCCAGTTCCGCGACATCGGCGGCACCCGCGAGTTCTGCGGCCGCATTTCCACGGTCCGCTGTTTCCAGGACAACGCGCTGCTCAAGGCGGTGTTGTCGGAGGATTCCGACGGCGGCGTGCTGGTCATCGACGGCGCAGGCTCGCTGCACACGGCGCTGGTCGGCGACGTCATCGCGGCACTGGGCCGCGATCACGGCTGGTCGGGCGTCATCGTCCACGGCGCCGTGCGCGATTCGAAGCTCATCGGCGAGATGGACTTCGGCTGCAAGGCGCTGGGCACCAATCCGCGCAAGTCCACGAAGACCGGTTCCGGCGAGCGCGACGTCGTGGTCAGCTTCGGCGGCGTCGACTTCGTGCCGGGCGACATGGTCTACGCCGACTCCGACGGAATCGTGGTGCGGTAGCCATGCGCATCGTCTTCACCAGCATTTTCGTCCCGGATCAGCCGGCGGCCAAGCGCTTCTACACCGAAATCCTCGGCTTCGAGGTCAAGCACGACATGCCCATGGGCCCCGACGTGTCCTGGTTGACCGTCGTCTCCCCCGATCGCCCGGATGGCCCGGAGATCGTCCTGGAGCCGGACGGCCACCCGGCCGTGGCCCCGTTCAAGGAGGCCCTGTTCGCCGACGGCATTCCGGTGAACACCTTCGAGGTCGATGACGTCCGCGCCGAGCACGCGCGCCTGGCGGCGGCCGGCGTGACGTTCACCGTCGAGCCGCAGGAGCTTCCCGACGGCATGGTCCGCGCCGTCTTCGACGACGGTTTCGGCAATCTGCTGCAGATCCACCAGGTCGGCCCGGACACCGATTCGGCGGCGTAGGCCCGGGCCCGGAAAGGTCTCGCCATCCTCACCGGCATCGACGTCAGCCAGTGGCAGGACGGGCTGCCCATGTCCGCGGCCGTGGCCGCCGGGCACCGTTTCGCCATCGTCCGCGCCTGCGACGGCACGTACGCGGACCCGGTGTTCGCCTCGCACGTCGCCGACGCCCGGGCCAACGGGCTCGCCGTCGGGGCCTATTGGTACGTCCGCCATCCACTGGAGGGCACGACGTTTCGGGAACAGGCGCGGGTCGTCGCAAAGCAGCTGGTCGCCGCGTACGGGCCCGTGCTTGACGACGCCCCGGCGGTCTGGCTCGACGTCGAGACCGCGCCTCATCACCTGAGCGCGGCGGATGTGGCAGCGGCGGCGGACGCGTTGGCGGACCGGGGCGTGCGGTGCGCCGGGATCTACACGACGCGGTCGTACTGGCGGTTGCGCCCGTTTCCCGCCATCGGCGGTGGGCTGTGGCTTGCGCAGTGGCCGGGCGGCGACCGCTACCCCGGAGACGGGCACCGCGCGTGGCGGCCCTTCCGAGGACGAACCCCCGACCTGTGGCAATTCACGGATCGGGGGTCGGTGGCCGGGTTCGCCGTCGACGTCAACGCGTTTCGCGGCGACGACGGCGAATTGGCGGAACTGCTGGTGGGACGACTGCCCGGAAACTAGCTGGTGGTCGAGGCGAGCGAGGGCGCGGACCACTGCGGGTCACGGCCGACGAAGGCCATGAGGCGCTCGACCTGGTCCTCGGAATCGGTGTCGACGGCCGGGCCGAAGTGGCCGGAGTCGCGCAGGCCCTCGCCCATCGCGGCCAGGCCCTCGTGCACGCCGGCGGCGTAGGAGCCGGAGAGGTGGACCTCGATGTCGGCGGCCTTGGCCAGGTCCCACGTGTGCATGAACACGTCGGCGGTGTACAGGCGGTCGATGGCCTCGTCGAGGCGCATGCCGGCGAAGTCGCCGGACTCGATGGTCTTCGAGGCGAGGTCGCGGTCGTCGAGGATGGCCTGGACCTCGACGGTGCGCAGGCGCCAGCGATCGGCGAGGCCGCGCGACGGGATGTCCGTCAGGGACGGGCCGCCCCAGGACTCGAGGGCGGGCGGGAACCAGGTGAGCAGGTGCTCGACGATGTCGCCGGTGATCCACTCGGGAACCGGGGTGGGCGCATCCCACTTGGTGACGCGGTCCGCGACGGCCGCGAAGTCGCGGGCGACGTTTTCGTGACGGCTCGAAATCTGGGTCATTGCTGCCTCCTGAAGTCGCATTGGCGGGCGCGTCGGACGCGTCCGCTCCAGCGCATGCCCCGCCGGGCGGCGGGATGGTCCTGAAGAATAGCGCTAAGGATAGCGATACCCGGTCATTTTCCGAAAATGCGTGACATGTAAACCGCCCAATGCCCTTCACATCACCTGTCGTCAGCCGGATGTCACCGTAGAGCAGCTCCAGTGCACACCGTTCTGAAAGCCCGTCGCGCCCACGCACGCAAAAAGCCCCGGCGGAGATGATCTCCACCGGGGCCGCAGCCGTGACGAACTGCATGTGACGCTTTGGTCGGACTGACAGGATTTGAACCTGCGACCCCCTCACCCCCAGTGAGGTGCGCTACCAAGCTGCGCCACAGTCCGCCGCTGCCGTTCAACGGCAACTGCCACAGATTACAACATTGTCGGCATGGTGGGCTAATCCGCAGGTCACGGTCGATTCTCGGGATCCACCGCCAGCCGCTCCCGCTCGGCGGCGATGATTTCGCGCGCGAGTTCCGCCTCCGACACGTCGTACGCCTCCGGCGCGGCCTCGGCGGTGGTGGACACCCGCACCACGTCGTCGAAAAGCTGCTTTTTGCGGGCGAGGATCTCCAGGATCCGCGCGTCGACGGAATCCTCCAGCAGCAACCTGTGCACCTGGACGCTCTCCAACTGGCCCATGCGGTGCGCGCGGGCGATGGCCTGCCACTCGGTGGTCGGCTTCAGCTGCGGCTCGCAGATGACCACCACCGACGCCGCCTGGATGTTCAGGCCCACGCCGCCAGCCACGATCTGCGACACCAGCACCGCCCCACCGTCGGCTGCGGAGAACTCGTCGACCAGCTCCTGCCTCCGATTGGCCGGCACGTCGCCGGTCAAAGGGCCCACCGCGACGTCACCCAGGACCGCCATGACCGTGTCGATCACATCGCGGAAGTGCGAGAAGACGATCACGCGGCGACCGTTGTCGCGGGCTTCCTCGGCGATGTCGACCAACCGCTCCACCTTCGCCGATCCTGCGCCGGCGACGTACGCCGCCCGCCGCATGGCCATGAAGTTCCCCTCGCCGACGGCCTTCCGGTACGCGGCATCGTCCGCCTCGGTGGCCTCCACCCAATCGTCGACCTCGACCAGATCGGGCAGCTCGTCGAGCACGTCGGCCTGATTGCGCCGGAGGTACACCGGCGCGACCAGCTCGCGGAATTCCGCCACCGGCACGTCCTTCTCCCCTTCCACCAGGTCCGGGCGCAGGTAGCCCACCAGCGTGCGGAACTCATCGATGCGGTTCTCCAGCGCCGTGCCGGTGAGCAGGATCGCGCCGTCGACTTCCGCGATCACCCCGGCCAACAACTGCGACCGCTTCGCCGCGGGATTCTTGATGTAGTGGGCCTCGTCCACGATCACGCAGGCCAGCCCCGGGCACGCGGCGACGCGGTCGCGGACCGTGCCCAACGTGCCATAGGTGGTCACGCCGACTCCCCCGCGGGTCAGCCACTCGTCGACCGCCAGCTCGCGGGCCGCGCCGTGCAGCCGGCGCGCCTCCAGCCGCGACTTCGACTCCACCTCGCGGATCCAATTCGACACCACCGCCGCCGGGCACACGACCAGGAAATGCGTCCGCCCCTCGGCGTGCAGATGCGTCAGCGCGGCCAGCGCCTCGATGGTCTTGCCCAGACCCATCTCGTCGCCGATGAGCACCTTCTTCTGCACCAGCGCGAACCGCGCCGCGAAATCCTGGTAACCGCGCAGCGACGCCGCCAAATAGCGGGTGTCCAGGTCCATGCCGCGAATCGCCGCGACGATCTCCTCCGGCAGGTCGCCGTGGACGCGCTCGCCTTCGTCGGGAAGCAACCCCAGCTGGGCCGCCAGCGCCTGATAATCCGCCGGCCGCGCCCGGAAATCCGCCCACAGCTCTTCGTCGGAGGCGTTCGGGGACGCGCCCGGCGGTGTCCCAGTCGCTGCCCCGGCCTTGTCCCCGCCGCCTGCGACCCGTCCCGCCGCACCACGCAGCGCCTCGGCCAGGCGCAGCACGCCCGCCACCGCACCCCGGAATTCGGGGATTCCGCGGCCGGAGGTCGGGAACACCACCACGTCGCCGACGCCCGGGGCCATCACGGGCGCCAGTGCCGAGAGCGCCACCGCCGCCGTCGACCCGTCCGGGCCCCGCAGCGGCCCGCGGGCGATCTCCCAGCGGCGCAACTGCCGCAGTACGTCGGTGGCTTCCGGCGACCGGTTCGCCGGATCCAGCTGCACCGGCTGATCGTCGAACGTCTGCTGCCGCAGCGTCTGCGCCGCACCGAGCAACTTCCGCGCCGAATCCGGCCCGATGCCCGGCACCTCCGCCAGCGACGCCCCCGCCGCCAGCACCGCCCCCACCGTCCGCAAACCCGCGTCCTCGATGGGCGCGATGCGCAGCCGGTCGCGCGTGACGTCGCGCAGCGCCTCCACCCCCAGCCCCGCCAACAACTCGCCGACGGCCACCCCGCGCAGCCGTTCGCCCGCGCCGATCGCCGCCAAGCGCGTCGTCCGCTCCGTCTCCAACGCACTGGCCAGCGCCCCCAGCGCCTCCGGCAATGCGGCGACATCCGCACCGGACAACAGCTCGGGCGCCCCGAACCCGCCCGGCAGGCCGTCGGCAAGCACCTGCAGCACCCCGACGTCCGGGTACATCAGGTCCGTGGGCACCAACTGCGGCGCGGCGCTGGTGGCCTCGACCTCCAGCCGGTCCAGCAACGCCGGCAGCTCGCGGCGGCGCACGCGGTCAACCACGTCACCCAGGTACGCCACCGCCCGATCCGCCGTCGCGCGCGCATCCGGGCGCGAGAAGAACCTGCGCCACCCTTCGGCCGCCCACGTCTCGCGCACGGCCGTCGCTGCGGGCCCGGCGAGCTCGTCGACGAGCCGCGCTTCCTCCATCCCGATCCCGGTCAGCCACCGGTGCCGCACGATCTCGCCGGCGCGCAGCAGGGCCGCGGAATCGACGGGCAACACCCGCCACGCCACGCCACCGTCGAGTTTGACCGGCACCGTGCGCTGCACGAGTTCCGCGGTCGCGCCGGCGGCGGCGTCGGCGATGCGCCCGCGACCGTCGAGCACCCGCACCGCCTGCCCGGACCAGCGGCGGATGAGGTCGATCGACTCGCGTGGGGCGACGGCATTCATGGCCCCGACTTTATCGCCCGCCCCGGATCCGGGCCCCGACGTACCCTGGGGTCACCGGAGGTGTCCCATGTTCCCCAGCATGTTCCGCGAAAAGCCGGGTCCCCGCACCCGCCCGCCCGCCGTGGCCGGCACGTTCTACCCCGCGGACGCGCGCGAGTTGCGCGAGCAGATCGAGGCACTGTTGGCAGGTGCCGCGCCGCCTGACGACGCCCCGCCGCCCCGCGCGCTGATCCTGCCCCACGCGGGCTACGTCTATTCGGGTGCCGTGGCGGCCTCCGGATACCGGCTCATCGTCCCCTCCCGGTTCGCCCGCGCCGTGGTCCTCGGCCCGGCCCACCGCGTGCCCGTGCGCGGCGTCGCGGATGCCGGCGTCGACGCCTTCGACACGCCGCTGGGTTCCGTCGCCGTGCCGGCGGGGCTTTGCGACGACCTGCGCGCTCGTCTGGCCCCGACCTTCCCGGATCTGCTGGTCACCTCGCCCGGCGTCCACGCCCGCGAACATTCCGTGGAGGTCCACCTGCCTTTCCTGCAGGTCATCGCACCCGGCCTGCCCGTTCTGCCGTTGGTGGCGGGGGACGCGACGGTGGCGGAGATGACCGAACTCGTCGCCGCGGTCATGGCCGACGACGACACGCTGCTGATCATCAGCTCCGACCTGTCGCACTTTCTGCCCGTCGCGGAAGCCGTCGCGGCCGACGCCGACACGCTCGACCGCATCCTGCGGCTGGAGGCGCCGCTGCCACCGAGGTCGGCATGCGGGGCCATCCCCATCAACGGGCTGATCGGTTTCGCCCGCCGCGCCGGGTGGGCCGGCACCGTAATGGACCGCGCGACCTCGGCCGACGCCCCCGGCGGCGATCCCCACCGGGTGGTCGGCTACCCCTCCGTCCGCTTCGACCCCATCGGCCCGCGCCTGCCCGCCTACGCCCGCGCGGTGCTCGAGCACCGGCTGGCCGGTGGTCCCGACCCGTCCGGCACGATCGGCCACCCGTGGTTGGACGCGCCGGGCGCATCCTTCGTCACCCTCACCGTCGACGGTCGCCTGCGCGGCTGCATCGGCTCGTTGCGCCCGACGCGGCCCCTCGGCGCGGACATCGCCGCCCACGCCATCGACGCGGCACTCGACGACCCGCGCTTCCCCGCCGTCACCGCAGCCGAACTGCCCGGCATCCGCATCGAAGTCTCCGTTCTCTCGGCGCCCGAAACCCTCGACGTCGATTCCGAAGCCAGCGCCATCGCCGCGCTGCGCCCGCACGTCGACGGCGCGATCCTCTCGGGGCCCCGACGCCAGGGCACGTTCCTGCCGCAGGTGTGGGACCAACTGCCGGACCCGACGGATTTCATCCGCCACCTCAAGGCCAAGGCCGGGCTGGCCCCGGACCCGCACTCGGCACACTGGGGCGCCGACTGGCGGCTGAGCCGCTACACGGTGCAATCGTGGGAGGAGGGCGAACCGCGATGACGTCGCCGTCGCAAAGCCCCCGCCCCGCCCGCTGGGGCCGCGCGCTCGACGACGGGCGCGTGCAATGCCTGCTGTGCCCGCGCGAATGCCGGATGCGCGACGGCCAGCGCGGATTCTGCTTCGTCCGCGCCAACCACGGCGGCCGGCTGGTGCTGGACACGTGGGGGCGGTCGTCGGGGTTCTGTCTCGACCCGATCGAGAAGAAGCCGCTCAACCACTTCCTGCCCGGCACGTCGGTGCTCAGCTTCGGCACCGCCGGCTGCAATCTGGGCTGCAAGTTCTGCCAGAACCACGAGATCTCCACGTCTCGTGAGGTGGACACCCTCACCGAGACCGCAATGCCCGGGGACATCGCCGACGCCGCCGTCGCAGCCGGCGCCGCGTCCGTCGCGTTCACCTACAACGACCCCGTCATCTTCGCCGAGTACGCCATCGACATCGCCGCCGCCTGCCGCGACCGGGGCGTGCGCACCGTCGGCGTCACGGCCGGGTACGTCTCGCCGATCGCCCGCGAGGAATTCTTCGGCGCCATGGACGCCGTCAACGTGGACCTCAAGGGCTTCACGCCGGAGTTCTACAAGCGGCTGACCGGCGCCGACCTCGACGTGGTGCTGGACAACCTCGCGTGGCTGGCAGGGACGGACACCTGGGTGGAGATCACCACCCTGCTCATCCCCGGCCACAACGACTCCGACGCCGAAATCCGCGCCATGGCCGACTGGATCGTCGCCAACCTCGGCCCCGACGTCCCCCACCACTTCAGCGCGTTCCACCCCGACAACCGCATGCGCGACGTGCCCCCGACGCCGCCTGCCACGCTGCACCGGGCCCGCGAGATCGCGTTGGCCGCGGGCGAGCGCCACGTCTACACCGGCAACGTCCACGACAAGGACGGCGACACCACCTTCTGCCCCGGCTGCGACGCGCCGCTGATCGTGCGCGATTGGTACCGCATGGTCGACTACCAGCTCGTGGCCGACGCCGCGGGCCGCGGGATCTGCCCGCAGTGCGGCACGACGGTCCCCGGGCTTTACGACGCCGCCGGCCCCGGCACCTTCGGCGCCCGCCGCGTCCCCGTCCGGATCACGCGGCGGTGACGGCGGCGGGGACAGCGGCGGAAACTACTGCAGCGTGATGGTCACCGGCTGATCGGTCATGGCCGTGCTGCCCGCCGGCGGATCGATGGTGGCCACGGTGCCGGTCAGGGACGACAGCGAATTCGTGGGGTTGCCGTTGGCGTCGAGGATGGTGATGTCTCCGAAACCGGCGCGCCGCAGAGCGAGCTCGACCTCGGCCGGGGACTTGCCGGCCGCCTCCGGGATCGTCGCCTCGACGGCCTCGCCGCCGCCCAGGCCCGGGATCGCCGGCGGGGTCTCGCGGATGCTGTTGACCTCCTCGCGCAGACGGTCGAGCTCGTCGCGCATCGGGTCGGAGGTCTCCGTCGGTTCCTCCGACGTCACAGTCTCCGAGGTCGTGGAGCTGGGCTCCGGAGGCGGCGTCGCGGTGGTCGGGTCGTTCGCCGTGTCGTCGCCGGACAGGAAGCGGAACATCAGCGCGACCAGGATGACGATGGCGATGATCGCCGCCACCGCCACGATCGTCGCACCCTTGCCGAAACCACCGCGGCCCCCGTCGTCGCGGTCGTCGCGCCGGTCACGGTCATCGTCCCGGTAGTCGCGGTACTCGCGGTCGTCGCGCGGCGGGAGACCGCCGCCCGCACCGGCGGCTCCCGTGGCTCCGGCGGCGCCGCGCGGATCGACGCCGCGTTCCTCCGGCGTCAGCGGCGCCCAGTACTGGCCGGAACCGTCGCGCCCCACCGCGCGGGTTTCGTCGGCGCCGCGGTTGGGGCGGTTGGTGCCGCCGGCGCCGCCGCCGAAATCGGCGTCCGGGTCGTATCCGGCGTCGCGGCCGATGAACTCGGTGGGCTGGTCGTCGCGGCCGCCCCAGGTGCTCCGCGTCGGCTCGTCGCGGCCGATGAATTCGGTGCGGTCGTCGTCGAAGGGATCACGTCCATGCCGGTTGCCGGACATCGCTCATCGTCTCCTGCGTTCATGAGGGGCCCATCGTCGCGCCCCTTCGCTTCTGGCCCCACAATGCACGCACGACGCGCCGCCGCGCAATCGACCACGCCCGAAAACGGCCGAAGCCCCGGGGCGACCGGGGAACGGTCGCGCCGGGGCGTCGTCACGCAAAGCCGCAAGCGGCCCGCCTTCGCCTACTTGCGCTTGCGCTTCTCGCGCACGCGCACGGCGATGCGCACGGGCGAGCCCTCGAAGCCGAACTCCTCGCGCAGGCGGCGCTCCAGGAAACGGCGGTAACCGTGCTCCAGGAAGCCGGTGGTGAACAGCACGATCACCGGCGGACGCGTCGACGCCTGCGTGGCGAACAGCACGCGCGGCAGACGGCCACCGCGCATCGGCGGCGGCACCTCCTGCAGCACGGTGCGCAGCCAGGTGTTCAGGCGGCCGGTCGGGATGCGGCGGTCCCACGAATCCAGGGCCTCCAGCATCGCCGGCTCGAGCTTCTGCAGCGCGCGGCCGGTCTTCGCCGAAATGTTGACGCGCCGCGCCCACGGCACGTGCGCCAGCTGCAGGTCGATCTCGCGCTCGAGCATGTCGCGGCGGTCCTCGTCCATGAGGTCCCACTTGTTGTAGGCGACCACCAGGGCGCGGCCGGAGTCGAGGATCATGCGCAGCACGCGCTGGTCCTGTTCCGCGATCGGCTCGGAGGAGTCGACGAGGAAGATCACGACCTCGGAGTTGTCGATCGCCGAGCGCGTGCGCAGCGACGCGTAGAACTCGTGGCCCTGCGCCTGCTTCGTCTTCTTGCGGATGCCGGCGGTGTCAACGAAGCGCCACAGCGAATCCTCGAGCTGCACCAGCGAGTCGACCGGGTCGACGGTGGTGCCGGCGATGTCGGAGACCACGGCGCGGTCCTCGCCCGAGATCTTGTTCAGCAGCGACGACTTGCCCACGTTCGGCTTGCCGACGATGGCCACGCGGCGCGGGCCCTGCGGCTGCGCCTTGGCGCGCGGCACCTCGGGGAAGGCCTTGACCACCTCGTCCATGACGTCCGCGTTGCCGCGGCCGTGCAGCGCCGACGTCGGGTGCGGCTCGCCCAGGCCCAGGGCCCAGAACTCGGCGACGTCGCCGAGCTGCGAGTCCGACTCGAACTTGTTGGCGGTGAGGATCACCGGCTGTTCGGCGCGCTGCAGGCGGCGGGCCATCATCTCGTCGGTGGCGGTGACGCCGACGTTGGTGTCGACGACCATGATGATCACGTCGGCGGTCTCCATCGCCGCCTCCGCCTGGCGTGCGATGGACGCGTTGAGGCCCTTGGCATCGGGGTCCCAGCCGCCGGTGTCCTGCACCCAGAAGCGGCGGCCGCCCCAGTCGCCGAGGTAGCTGATGCGGTCTCGGGTGACTCCGGGGAAGTCCTCCACGACTGCTTCGCGACGGCCGATGAACCGGTTGACCATCGTCGACTTGCCCACGTTGGGGCGGCCCACGATGGCGACGGTCGGCAGCGCCTCGTCCTCTTCGGCGGCGGAGCCGAGGACGGAGAACGCTTCCTCCAGGTCCTCCCAGTCCTCGTCGTCCTCGCCGAGTTCGCCGGCTTCGGCGCGGGCGATGGCGTCGGCGATGACGGTCTCGTGGTCGGCGATGGCGCGGTCGATGCCGGCCTCCGGGTCCTCGTGCGCGCCGTCGGCGGTGGCCTGGACGAACTCGGTCGCGCCGTCGCCGGCGTCGCCGTCGACGGAGCCGGGGTAGGCGGCCTCGACGACGTCGAGGATGTGGTCGATGACCTCCTCGATGTCCATTTCGGAGGTGTCGAGCACCACGGCGTCGTCGGCCGGTCGCAGCGGCGACGTGGCGCGGGAGCTGTCGAGCTCGTCGCGGCGGATGACGTCGGCCAGGACCTCGTCGTAGTCGGCGTCGCGGCCGGCGGCGATGTCCTGGGCGTGGCGGCGGCGGGCGCGGACCTCGGCGGCGGCGGTCATGAAGACCTTCGCCGGCACGTCCGGCAGCACGACGGTGCCGATGTCGCGGCCCTCTACGACGCAGCGGCCGGCGTCGGCGGCCAGGCGGCGCTGCAGGTCCACGAGGTTCTCGCGCACGGCGGGGATCGCCGACACGGCGGAGACGTTCTGCGTGACCTCGGGGCCGCGGATCTCACCGGAGACGTCCTCGCCGTCGAGGAGCACCTCCGTCGAACGCGGGTCGTCGCTGACCGCCAGCGGCAGGTCGGCGGTGGCGGCAGCGACCGCGTCGGAGTCGGCCGGGTCGATGCCCTGGCGCAGCACCCACAGGGTGGCCACGCGGTACATCGCGCCGGTGTCCAGGTACTTGGCGCCGAGGTGCTCGGCGACGGCCCGCGAGACCGTCGACTTGCCGGTGCCCGAGGGGCCGTCGATGGCCAGCAGCAGGGCGTCGGCGGCGGTGGATTCGTTCATGTTTCGGCTGCTCTCGGTTGCGTCGGTCATTTACAGTCCCACCGCCTTGTACAGCGAGGCGAGCTCGGCGCGGTTGAGCGCGCGCAGCGCGCCCGGGGTCTGCTCGCCGAGCTGGACGGTGTGGATCTTGGTGCGCACCAGGCGCTCCACGGGGTAGTCGAGTTCCTTGAGCATGCGGCGCACGATGTGCTTGCGGCCCTCGTGCAGCTCGACGCGGATGATCGACCGGCCCTGCCACACGTCGATGATTTGAGCGAAGTCGGCCTTGGCGGGGCCGTCGTCGAGTTCGACGCCCTTGGTCAGGTCGCGAATCAGCTTGTTGTCCGCCTCTCCCTTGACCGTGGCCATGTACGTCTTGGTGACGTTGTAGCTCGGGTGCATCAGGCGGTTGGCCAACTCGCCGTCGTTGGTCAGGATCAGCAGGCCCTCGGTGGCCGCGTCGAGGCGGCCGACGTGGAACAGGCGCTGGCCGGCGGAGACCTTTTCGCCGATGATGTCGCCGACGCAGGGGCGGCCCTGGTCGTCGTGCATGGTGCACTGCACGCCGCGGGGCTTGTTCAGGACGAAGTACTGCATGTCCTCGTTGACCACCACGCGCGAGCCGTCGACGCGGATGACCGCGACGTTCGGGTCGACGCGGACGCCCTGGCGGGTGACGATCTTGCCGTCGACCTCGACGCGGCCTTCGTCGATGAGGCGCTCGGCCATGCGGCGGGAGGCGACGCCGGCCTGGGCCAGCACCTTCTGCAGGCGCACGCCTTCGCCGTCGTTTCCTCCGCCGCCGCGGCTGCGTTCGACGTGCTGGTGTCGGGCGGGGCGGGCCTGGGAGACGTAGTAGTCCCCGGCCTTCTTGGGCTTGTTGCCCCGGTTTCGGTCCGGTGTGCCGTCTCGGCGAGCGGTGGGTGACACGTGTGTCCTCATTCTGTAGAGCGGTGCGGGTTTCGCGTCCGGCGGATCGCCGCCGGCGTGCGTCGCGGGGCTACAGAGAGCAGTCATCCCATCACGCTCGGCTCGTTGCTCGGCGGATGGGACAAGGTGTCGGTGCGCCCCACGGCGATGTCCGCTGGCCAGCCTACCCCACGAAAGCCCTGATGCCCGATTCGGAAAACCAGCCCGGCGCGGCGGCGACGAACCGCTCCCGTTCCATGGCCCCCGCACCTTCGGGCACTGCGCCGAGGACGTCGACGCCGGTGAGGTGCGGCAGGTCCTCCAGGTTGGTGGCGACGATGGGGTCGATCTCCCCCGCGGCGTGCCGAGCGGGCAGCGATCCACCGATCAGACCGATGACGTCCATGCCCCGCCCCTCGGCCACTTCCACGGTCAGCTCGGCGGTGTTGAGGCTGCCCAGCCCCAGCGACGTCACCACCACCGTTTTCGCGCCGGGCAGGCGCGCGGCGAGGTCGGGCAGGCCCCATTCCCCGGCTCCCCCGGTTCCCCCGTCATCGCCGGCACCGCTGCCCAACCGCACCAGCAGCCCGCCCGCCCCTTCGACGAGCACGGTGCGGTCCGGCCCGTCGAGCTCGCGGATCCGCGCCGCCGCCTCGCCGAGCCCCAGCGTCGGCAGCCCAGCCCGACGCGCCGCGGCCAGCGGCGCCATCGGTTCGGGGTAGCGCACGAACCCGTGCAGGTCGGTCACCCCGGTCAGCCTGGCAACGTCGTCCAGGTCGCCGCCGGTGCCGGGAAATCCGGTTTGCGCGGGCTTGACGACGACCACCCGCCTCCCCTGCGCCGCCAACGTCGCGGCGACGGCCGCCGTGGCGATGGTCTTGCCGATGTCCGTGCCAGTTCCGGTGATGATCACGATGCTCATCGGTTCTCCGCCTCCACGATCGCCCCGATCGCCCGGCAGATGGCGGCGACTTCCCCGTCCTCGCAGATGTACATGGGCATGGCGTAGACGAGCTTCCCGAAGGGCCGCAGCCACACCCCTTCCGCCACGCACGCCGCGGTGGCGCGGGCCATGTCGACGGGCTCGTCCATCTCCACGACGCCGATGGCCCCGAGCACCCGGACGTCGGCGACACCCGGCTCCCCCCGCAGCGGCTCGAGCCCGGTGCGCAGTCCCGCTTCGATGCGAGGCACGTCTGCCCGCCACCGCCCTTCGGCGATGATGTCCAGGTTCTCCGAAGCGATGGCGCACGCCAGCGGATTGGCCATGAAGGTCGGCCCGTGCATCAGGCCGCCGCCGTCGCCGGCGGAGATCGCGGCGGCGACTTCCCGCGTCGTCAGCGTCGCGGCCAGCGACAGAAATCCACCGGTCAACGCTTTGCCCACGCACAGGACATCAGGCGTGACCGCGGCCGCCGCGGTGGCGAACAGGTCGCCGGTGCGCCCGAAGCCGGTGGCGATCTCGTCGGCGATGAGCAGCAGCCCGTGCCGGTCGCAGATCTCCCGCAGCCCGACGAGCAGCTCGTGGTCGTGGAAGCGCATGCCGCCGGCGCCCTGGACGACGGGTTCGACGATCACGGCGGCGACGGAATCGTCGACAAGCGACTCGAACTCGGCGAGGTACGCCGCACGGACCTGCTCCGACGACCCGCGCGGCGGCGGGACCGGCGCGAAAACCTGCGGCGTGAACGTGCCCGCCCACAGGGAGTGCATGCCGCCGTCGGGGTCGCAGACGCTCATGGGTGCGCGGGTGTCGCCGTGGTAGCCGCCGCGCCAGGTCAGCAGGCGGTTGCGTTCCGGCTTTCCGACGGCCCGCTGGTACTGCAGCGCCATCTTGATCGCCACTTCCACCGACACCGACCCGGAGTCGGAGAAGAACACCGCGTCGAGCGCGGGGTCGGTCATCGCCAGCAGGCGTCGGGCCAGGTCGACGGCCGGGGCGTGGGTGAGGCCGCCGAACATGACGTGGGACATGGTCGCCGCCTGCCGTTGCGCGGCGCCCACCAGGCGCGGGTGCGAATGCCCGTGGCACGCCGCCCACCAGCTGCTCATGCCGTCGATGAGGCTGCGGCCATCCTCCAGCGTCAGCCGCGTCCCCTGCGCCGAGGCCACCGGCAGCGCCGGCACGGGGCTCGGCACCGGCCCGTAGGGGTGCCAGACGTGGGCCGCGTCGAAGGTGGCGGTGTCGGATTCGGCGGCGTCCGCGAAAAGAGCATCGGCGGGAACGGTGGCTGCGGTCATGAAGGGCGACGTTAGTCCGATCCGACCGAATCGAACACTGTTCAGGGGTGGCCGCGGGGGATGATTTGCCGCTCGACATTTCGATCAGCACGATAAGCGCATGACCAGCATTGGACATCGTTCAAGTGGGGAAATCGCGGTACCCGAACCCTCTTCCCGCCCGCCCGGACGAGCCCGGATCGCCCTGCCCGCGATCATCGGCATCGAATCGTGGGAGCGCTTCAGCTTCTACGGCATGCAGGCGATCATGGCGTATTACCTCTACGGGGCGGTCACCGACGGCGGCATCGGCCTGCCCACCACCACCGCCACGGCGCTGATGGGCGCCTACGGCAGCCTCGTCTACCTGTGCACCATCGCCGGCGGCTGGATCGGCGACCGCATCCTCGGCGCCGAGAAGACCCTGCTGGCCGGAGCGCGGGTCCTCGTCGCCGGCCACCTCACCCTGTCGCTGGTGCCCGGCGCGGCCGGCGTCGCCATCGGCATGGTCCTCGTGGCCGCGGGCTCGGGCGCCCTGAAGACCTCCGCGATCACCATGCTCGGCCGGGTCCGCGCCTCCGGAGACCCGCGCCGCGACAACGACTTCCAGTACTTCTACTTCGGCATCAACGTCGGCGGTCTGCTGGGCCCACTGCTCACCGGCGCATTGTCCGTCGCCTACGGCTTCGACGTCGGCTTCGCGGCGGCGGCGATCCTCATGATCGCCGGGTTGATCCACTACCACTGGCATCGGCGCCGTCTTTCGGGCTCGTGGCGGAACGATGCCCGCGTGGCCGTCGAGAAGCCGACCTCGCCGATCGGACGGCGTGGCCTGACCCTGGTCCTGCTGGGCATGGCGGGCACCGTCGCGGCGATGGCCGGGCTGACGATATCCGGTGTCCTGCCGTTGCATCGCTTACCGACGGTCATGCTCGCCGCCACCATGGCGGCCACCGTCGCCCTGTTCGCGCAGATGATCCTCGACCCCGAGATCGAGCGCGCCGAGCGTTCGCGTGTGCTGGCGTTCATCCCGCTGTTCATCGCGGCGGTGGCGTTCTGGTCCATTCACAACCAGGCGTTCGGCGCGCTGGCCGTCTATTCCGACGTGCGCGTCGACCGCACCATCGGGGCCGGGGCGGGCGGAGGCTGGGAGGCCCCCGCGGCATGGGCGCAATCGCTCAACCCGGTGTTCACCCTGCTGCTGATTCTGCCGCTGGCCGCGCTGCGCCTGCGGATGGGCCGCCGCGCCCCCGACATCCCCCTCCAGATGATCGCCGGTACCGCCGTGACCGGCTGCGCGATGCTCATCGTCGTGCCTTTCGCCGGCTTCGTCGACAAAACGGTGCCACTGTCGGTGATCGTCGCCGTGTACCTGGCCATCACTCTCGGCGAGCTGCAGGTCAGCCCCGTCGGCATGGCCGCCTCCACGGTGCTCGCGCCCGCGAAGTACCGCACGCGGTTTTCCGCCCTGTACTTCCTCACGATGGCGGTGGGCACCGCACTGTCGGGCGTCCTGTCCACCAACTACGACCCCGCCGACGCCTCGGCGGAGCGCGTCTACTTCTTGTCCGTGGGAATCGGCGTCATCGCCGTCGCCGGAGTCATGGCCGCGCTGCTGCCGTGGATCCGCCGCCGCATCGACGGCGGGGAACGGCGGTGACTACTCGGTCGTGGTGCCGCTGAACCAGCCGGCGGCGCGGCCGAGGAACTCCTCGCGGTCCAGCTCTTCGGCGCCTTCCGGCAGCCACGCCAGCACGGGCAGGCCGGTGACGATCGGCACCTGCTCGACGATGGTTTCCGCCACCGCATCCGGCTGCGCGGACAGGGAGCCGCCGATGATGCCGGTGATCTCCAGGCCTCGGGCGCGGCACGCCTCCAGCGTCAGCTCGACGGCGTTGAGGGTGCCGGGCGACGCCGCGGTGACGATGGTGACCTTCGCGCCGAGCTCCTCCGCCAGCTGCGGCACGGACCAATTGGCGATGCGGGCCAGCACGCCGCCGGTGCCCTCGACGAATACGGGGCGGCCGTCGGCGGCGAGGTCGCGCAGCTTGTCGGCGGTCTCCTCCAGGTCCAGCTCCTCCGCGCCGATGCGGCGGGCGGCGAACGCCGGCGGCAGGGCGTCGGGGTAGCGGGCGAACTCGTGCAGGTCCTCGCAGCCGGTGAGCCGGTGGATGGTCGCCAGCGCACCCTGCCCCTCGGGCTCGCCGGTCTGGGCGAGCTTGACCACGATGGGCTCCTCGCCGGCGGCCATCGCCTGTGCGACGAGGGCTGCGGTGGCGGTCGTCTTGCCGACGCTGCGCCCCGTGCCGGTGATGATGTGGATGCCCCTGAAGTACATGAGGAAGAAATGTCCTTTCCCGCTCGTGGGAACCGGCGCGCTCGTGGCCGCCCGTTCCCCAGACCTGTTCACCAGTCTCTTTCATCCACGACAATATCCGGCGTCCAGCGTTCGCCTTAATCCGGGGTTGGTCATACGACCAAGATCACACGTGCGCGGTGCCCCACCGCCCGTTTTTCAGGGCAGGTCCGGCTCGTCGATGAGGTCCACGTCCGGCAGCAGCGGCGCGAGGTCGGGCAGCTGGTCGAGCGATTCGATGCCGAGCTGCTCGAGAAGGAGGTTCGTGGTGACGTACAGGTGCGCCCCCGTCGCCGGTTCCTCCCCGGCCTCCGCGACCAGGCCGCGCGCCAGCAGCGTCCGCATGACGCCGTCGACGTTGACGCCGCGCACCGCCGACACCTGAGCGCGCGTGGCCGGCTGGCGGTAGGCCACGACCGCGAGAGTTTCCATCGCCGCCCGCGACAGCCGCGTCTGCGTGCCGTCGAGGAGGAACGCCTCCACCGCATCGGAATAGTCGGCGCGGGTGTACAGGCGCCAACCGCCCTCGACTTCGCGGAGGTCGAAACCGGAGCCGCGGGCTTCGAACTCGTCGCGCATCTGGGCGAGCACCTCCCGGATCGCCTCGGGCTCCACGTCGAGCGCGCGGGCGAGGTCGATGGGCGCGACCGGCGTGTCGATGACGAGCAGCACGCTTTCCACCGCGGCACGCAACGGGTCGATCTGGGGCAGGTCCATGGCGGGCAGTGTATCCAGCGACGGGTCTAGGGTGGGCAACGTGCTCGCATTTCTCGCGTCCAATTCGCTGCTGGCCCTGGCCGTCATCCTCACCGTCGGTTTCGCCCTCGGGCGGATCCGGGTCGCGGGGCTGAGCCTGGGGTCGGCGGCGATCCTCTTCGTCGCCATCGGCTTGTCGACGGCCAACCCCGACATCCAGATGCCTCCCCTCATTTACCAGTTCGGGTTGGCGTTGTTCGTGTACTGCATCGGCTTGGCCGCGGGGCCGGCATTCTTCCGCACGCTGCGCAGCCGAGGTCTGGCGCTGAACCTCATCGTCGCCGTTTTGCTGGTCGGGTTGACGGCGCTGACGTTCGCGCTGGTGACGTTCTCCGGCGCGGACGCCATCACCGGCGCCGGCATGTTCGCGGGCGCGGTGTCGTCGACGCCGGGCATGGCGGCGATCCTCGCCGCCGTCCCCGATCTGCTGCCCGCCGGGTCGGATCCGGATGCGGCGTCGGCGGCGGTCGTCGGTTATTCGCTGGCGTACCCCGGTGGCGTGCTGGGCATCATCATCGTCGCGGCCCTCGGCGCACGGCTGCTGCGCGTCGACCACGTCGCCGACGCCAAGGCCGAGGGCGTGCTGGCCGAGAAGCTCCACTACATCGGCATCCGCATCGGCCCCGGCCGGGAGCTGACCGTGGCACAGGTGCCGGAATTCACGGGTGCGAAGATCATCACCACGCGCGTGGCAGATGGCGGCGACGGAGGCGATGGAGACGGCACGGCCCGGAACCAGCGCCTCGCCGAACCTCACGATGTCTTGCGCGAGGGATGTTCGATCATGGTCAACGGAACGGCCGAGGAGCTGGACAAGGCCGTCGCAAAGCTGGGCGAACGCATCGAGATCGACCTGCATGAGTCGGATCTGCAGTTCACCCGCATGGCGGTGTCGAACCCCGATGTCGCGGGACGCACGATCGGCGAACTGCGCATCCTGGAGGATCACGGCTTCACCATCGCCCGCCTGCGCCGCGGCGACGCCGACGTCGTCCCCGACAAGGACGATCGGCTGCAGCTGTCCGACCGCGTCCGCGTGGTCGCGCCGAAGCAGCGCATCGAGGCCATCCGGGCGTTCCTCGGCGACTCCGAGAAGTCCCTGGCCAATCCGGATCTGCTACCCCTCGCACTGGGTCTGGCACTGGGTCTCGCGCTCGGTGCGATCCCGATTCCCATGCCCGGCGGCGGCACCCTGTCCCTGGGCTTCGGCGGCGGCCCCATCATCGCGGGCCTGGTCTTCGGCGCCCTGGGCCGCACCGGCCCGGTGCGCTGGCAGTTGCCGTACCACTCGACGAAGACCCTGGAGGCCTTCGGCATGGCGCTGTTCATGGCCGGCGTCGGCACCACGGCTGGCGCGGGGTTCCGGTCGGCCCTGGCGGACCCGACGAGCCTGCTGTACATCGGCCTGGGCCTGGTGGTCACGCTGGCCAGTGCGATCGCCACCGTCGCGCTGCTGATGACGTGGCGCAAACTCACCTTCGACGAGTCCATCGGCGTCGCGGCGGGCATCACCACCAATCCAGCGGTCATTGCGTACCTGAACACCGCCTCCGGCACGGACCTCGCCGCGCGCGGGTACACGACGGTGTACCCGGTGGCGATGGTCGGCAAGATCGTCGCCGCGCAGGTGCTGATCATGATGCTGCTGTGATGGTTGAAGTAATCGTTGGTGTGATCGTTGGTGTGATCCGTGGTGTGATCAAAACGGCGGCACATCCGGGTACTTCTTCATCTTCTGTTTGAGCGGCAGCTCCGATTCCGGGCCCGACGCATTGGGGCCGTACAAATCCTCCCATCTCTTCATCGCCGCATCTTGGGCTTCCTCGGTCACTCGCTTGGCTTCGGCTTCTTCGGCGATGCGCCGCGCGTTATGCTCGGCACGCGCCCCGGTCAATCGGGTGGCGCGGGCATCGAAGGTCTGGCGGCCGAATCCCGCCAGCGGCCCCTGCGGGACGGTCACATACCGATGTTCGCCGTCCGCGCTCGTCCACACCTCGGTTCCATCGGGATGGGCTTCCACGTCCCACAACTTCGCGGTCTTGAGGTTGTGGTGGCGACGACACAGGCAGTGCAAGTTCCCGGTGGCGGTCGGCCCGCCGGCGTCGGGATCGTCATGGTCGTAGTTCTGCACGTGATCCTTGTCGTCCCGGTGCGCGGGCTTGTCGCAGCCGGGGAACCGGCAGACGCCGTCGCGCCCTTCGACGAAGGCGTCCATGGCGTCGGTGGGCACGTACCCGTCGGTCTTGCCGTTCGACGACAACCGCAGATGAGTCAACCGCTTGACCCATTCGTCGGTCGCCACCGCATCGAGCCACCCCGGACCCGACATCCAGGCGGGGCCGCCGGCGACGTCCCGGTAGACGTTGAAGACGACCTTGACCTCCTTCGCCGTGCCCCGCAACGCATGCAAGAGGGCTTCTCTGCGGCCGCAACCATGGGCGGCGCCCACGGCGTCGAGAATCGCGAGCACCTCCCGCCCCTGATCCGCGCGCAACGTCACCCGCATCGTCGAGTGGGTGGCGGAGCGTTCGTCGACGTTGAAGTTCGGGTCCTCCGATGGCTTCGGCGCGGGCTCGTCCTCCGGATCATCGGGCCGGGCCAGAGGCTGAATGTCGCCGATGATGCGGCACAACGCCGACGCCATCGACCGGTGGCCGACGAGAGTTTGACCGTTCCTCTTCGGCGCCAGGTAGCGCAGCAGCCGGTCGCAGAACTCCTCGACGTGGTCGTCGGACAGGGGGATCACCGCCTGGGCGATCATCTTCAGGTGCGACCACGGCAAAAACGGTCGCTCCTCCAACACCTCGGCCAACGTCGGCAAGCGGTCCAGCATGAGGCCCACGTCGCAGTAGTCCAGCCCGACCCCGTACGTGACGCCGAGTCGCGGCGTGACGCGCGCCAGATGATCCTCGACGTCTGCCACGGAGTCGGGGCAGGTCAACTCGGCGACCCGGAGGTCACGTGCATTCCGTTCCAGGCTCGCGGCACACAGCGGGTCGGCGGCGTCCTCGTGAGCGTATCGGGTGTCGGGAAATTCGAATCGGCGGCCATCGTCCTGGCCGTCGGGTGGATCGTCGTCGTTGCGGTGTTCCGGACCTGCGCAGCCGTCTACGGCCATGGCCTATCCCGGTGTTCGTTCGAATGATCATTCAAGCGGGCTTTTCGACGAACTCCCCCGACCCCCAAAGTCGCGGGAGGTGACGGCAACCAACTTCCCCCGCCGTCACCGGCAACGATACCCGCATTCGAACGCATGCGCTACCCGAACCCAAATCACCGGCGTCGCAGGTGAATTGATCGATCACATATTTGAACCAGGCCCCTACTCCCAGTTCGACGCCGCTACGACGGTCGGATCGACGTCGAGGCCGGTCCAGGAGACGGTGAGCTCCTCGAGGGCCTCCTCCTGCTCGGTCTCGATGGCCTTGGCGCGGTACAGCTCCAGCAACGCCAGGAACCGCCCGACGACCTCCATGGACACGCGGCATTCCGACGTCAGCTGCGCGAACGTCAGCCACGTCCCCTCGCCGGCGATGCGCAGCGCGTCGAGGATGCGCCCGGCCTGCTCCGGCACCGACACGGCGACCTGGTGGATGTGACCGATGCCGACCTCCTCCGGCGGCTTCGGGCGCATGACGACGGCAGCGAACTCCGCGAACGACTGAGCATCCATCCCCAGCTCGACCGGCGGCAACAGGCCCTCGAACCCGGGGTCGGGGCCCGTGGCACGCGGGTACCGGTGCGGGGCGACGCGGGCCCAATCGGCGAACAGGTCGGCGACGCGGCTGTAGGCGCGGTACTGCAAAAGGCGGGCGAACAGCAGGTCTCGGGCCTCGAGCAGAGCCAGGTCCTCTTCGTCGTCGACGTCGCCGCGCGGCAGCAGGCGGGCGGTCTTCAAGTCGAGCAGGGTCGCGGCGACGACGAGGAACTCGGTGATCTCGTCGAGGTCGCCCACCGCATCCAGGCTGCGGGTATACGCGATGAACTCGTCGGTCACCGCCGCCAACGCCACCTCGGTGACGTCCATCTTCTTCGACCCGATCAACTGCAGAAGAAGGTCGAACGGCCCCGTGAAGTTGGCCAGCGCCACCCGGAACCCGGTGAGCTCCTCTTGCACGGGTTCGGTCGGCGCGGCTTCCGTCACCGCGCCTTCGGCGATCGGTGGCTCGACCCCCCGCACCGGCTCGTCGGAAAGCAAAGGCCGTCCCTTACCCGCCGGTGCGCTCGATGACCTCGCGCGCCAAGTTGCGGTACTGGTCGGCGCCCGGGGACTTCGGCGCCCAACGGGTGATGGGCTCGCCGGCGACGGACGTCTCGGGGAAACGCACCGTGCGCGTGATCACCGTGTCGAAGACGGTGTCGCCGAAGACCTCGATGAGCCGCTCCATCACCTCGCGGGCGTGCAGCGTGCGGCGGTCGAACATGGTCACCAGGATGCCCAGGACCTCGAGGTCGAAGTTCAGGCGATCGCGGACCTTGCCCACCGTGTCGGTGAGCAGCGCCAGGCCGCGCAGCGAGAAGTACTCGCACTCCATGGGGATGATCACGCCCTGCGCGATGGTCAAAGCGTTGACGGTCAGCAGGCCCAGCGACGGCTGGCAGTCGACGATGATGAAGTCGTAGTCGCGGCGCACCGGGCGCAGCGCACGGCCCAGCGCCTGCTCGCGGCCGACCTCGTTGACCAGCTGGATCTCCGCGGCCGACAGGTCGATGTTCGCCGGCACCAGATCCAGGCCCGGCACCGACGTGTGGTGGATGGCGTCGCGGACGTCGGTGTCCGAATCGATGATCAGGTTGTAGACCGTCAGATCCAGATCCTCGTGCGGGATGCCCAGGCCCGCCGACAGTGCGCCCTGCGGATCCAGGTCGACCAGCAGGACCTTGCGGCCGAACTCCGCCAGCGCCGCGCCCATGTTGATGGTCGACGTGGTCTTGCCCACGCCGCCCTTCTGGTTGCACATGGCCAGGATCGTCGCCGGCCCATGGGACTCCAGGGGCTTCGGCTCGGGCAGCTCGCGCAGGGGACGGCCGGTGAGGCCCACCTGCATGCTCTCGGCGTCGAACAAGCCCGACTCAGCCACCGTCAACCCCTATTCCTTGACAATCTGTGGACCCTTCGAGCCAACCGCCCGAAAGGATCGTGCGAACCACTGCGGGAGAATGCGACTCCCTCGCGACCACTGTACCGGCGCTCACCGCGCCCGCGGGTGAGCACCCGCCCAAACCCGGCGGAGATTATCGGCCGTGACCATCGTGTAGATCTGCGTCGTGGTCACCGACGCGTGCCCCAGCAGCTCCTGCACGGAGCGGACGTCGACGCCGCCCTCCAGCAAATGCGTGGCGAAACTGTGCCGCAACGTATGCGGCGACACCCGCCCGGCCAGGCCGGCGCGCTCCGCGACGACCGCCAGAATGTTCGCCGCCGACTGCCGCGACATCCGCCGACCCAGCGAATTGATCAGCAGCGCCGGGCCGGAGTTCGCCCGCGCCCACCCGGGCCGCCCGCGCACCAGCCACGCGTCGACGGCCTCGATCGCCGGGCCGCCGACGGGAACGATGCGCTCCTTGCCGCCCTTGCCGCGCAGCAGCACCAGGCGCTCCTCGCGGTCGAGGTCGTCGACGTCGAGCCCGGTCACCTCCGACACGCGCGCGCCCGTCGAGTACAGCAACTCCACCAGCGCACGATCGCGGACGTCGGCGATCTCGGCGGCCTCGCCGACGGGGATGGCGTCGATCAGTCGCGTGACCTCCTCCACCCGCAGCGCCTTCGGCAGCGAACTGCCCCTCTTCGGCGGAGCCACCGACGCCGCCACGTCGACGTCGACGTCGCCCTCGCCGACCGCGAACTTGTGAAGGCCCCGCACCGCCGACAGCGCGCGCGACACCGACGACGCGGCCATCGGCGGCTGCCCGGCGTCGACGTCGCCGCGCGACAGGTGCGCCACGAACGCGCCGACGTCGGACTCCGTCACCGCCCGCAAATCCGCGCGCCCCAGGCGATCCAGGTAGTCCAGGTACTTCGCCAGGTCGCGCCGGTACGCGCCGAGCGTGTTCGCCGACGCCCCGCGCTCCACCGCCAGATGGTCGAAGAACGCCTCCGCCACGCGCCGCGCCGCAGTCTCCGCCACCTAATCCCCCGCTTCCGGCACGTGCTTCAGATCCGCGTCCGGGCCCAGCGCCGCGGCCCGGCGGTCCGCGAGCCGGGTGGGGCGGATCGCGAAGGGCACGTCCGCTTCACGACGGACCCTGCCTTCCGACAACGTCACGTGCGCGCAGAGAATGCCCGCCACCGCGATGGAGTTGAGAACCTCGCCGCGGATGACCATGTCCGCCGCTTCCGCGAGGTCGACCCAGGATTCCGTCATGTCGGCCTCCTCGTCCTCGGGTTCGGGGCGGTCGGCGTCGGAAAGCCCCTCGGCCAAGTAGATGCGGACGGTTTCCTCCGCGAAGCCCGGGGACACGTAGATGTCGGTGAGCAGCGACCACCGCTCGGCGGCCACGCCGGCCTCCTCGGCGAGCTCGCGGCGGGCGGCCACCAGCGGGTCCTCCCCGGCGACGTCGAGGATGCCGGCGGGCAACTCGATCAGGCGATCGCGCGCCGTCTGCCGCCACTGGCGCAGCAGGCAGATGCGGCCGTCGGCGTCGAGGGCGACCACCGCGACGGCGCCGAAGTGCTCGACGATCTCGCGCGCGGCGATGCGGCCGCCCGGCATGCGCACCCGATCGCGGCGCAGGGCGATGATCGGCGCCTCGACGAGGATCTCGGAGTCGACGACGTCGAAGGCGTGGGCGCCGGCGGACGGCGCCGTGGACTCGGACGAGGACTGTGCGGCGGACTGGGGCGTGGATGTCATAATCAACTGCCTACCCTCGCGCGGCGGATTCCGCGAGCGCCGCCCCGAGCAGGCCCGCGAACAGCGGATGCGGATTCGTCGGCCGGGACTTGTACTCCGGGTGGGCCTGGGTGGCCACGAAGAACGGGTGCTCCTCGCGCGGGTACTCCACGAACTCGACCAGCGCCCCGTCCGGCGACGTGCCCGAAATAACCAGGCCCGCCGACTCGATGGCGTCGCGGTAGGCGTTGTTGACCTCGTAGCGGTGGCGGTGGCGCTCGGACACCTCGGTCGCGCCGTAAACGTCCGCGGTGACCGACCCCTCCGCCAGCACCGCCGGATACGCGCCCAGGCGCATCGACCCGCCGAGGTCCGCCTCGCCGGACACCGCCGCCAGCTGCTCCGCCATCGTCGCGATCACCGGCGACGGCGTGGCCTCGTCGAACTCCGACGACGACGCATCCGGCACGCCCCCGCGCCGCGCCGCCTCGATCACCGCGCACTGCATGCCCAGGCACAGGCCCAGCAGCGGGATCCCGTTTTCACGGCAATGCGCGATAGCCCCGATCTTGCCCTCGATGCCCCGGATGCCGAAGCCCCCGGGCACCACCACCGCATCTGCGTCGGCGAGCTGCTCCGCCGCGCCCTCCGGCGTCTCGCACGAATCCGACGCCACCCACCGGACGTTCGCCCGCGCACCGTGGGCGAAACCGCCGGCGCGGATGGCCTCCGCCACCGACAGGTACGCGTCCGGCAGGTCGACGTACTTGCCCACCAGCGCCACGGTCACCTCGCGCGACGGCCGGTGCACCCGGTCGAGCAGGCCGCCCCACTCCTCCCAATCCAGGTCGCGGAACGGCAGCCCCAGGCGGCGCACGATGAACGTGTCCAGGTGTTCGTCGTGAAGCACGCGCGGAATGTCGTAGATGCTCGCCGCATCCGGGCACGACACCACGCCCTCCTCGTCGACGTCGCACATCAGCGCGATCTTGCGCTTCAGTGCGCCGGGCACCTCGCGGTCGCAGCGCAGCACCACCGAATCCGGCACCAGGCCGATCGACCGCAGCTCGGCCACGGAATGCTGCGTCGGCTTCGTCTTCAGCTCCCCCGACGGCTTCAGGTACGGCACCAACGACACGTGCAGGTAGTGGATGTTCTCGCGGCCGACGTCGTGGCGCACCTGGCGGGCGGCCTCGAGGAAGGGCTGCGACTCGATGTCGCCGACGGTGCCGCCGATCTCGGTGATCACCACGTCGGGGCGCAGGCCGTTGGCGTCCGGCCGGTCCATGCCGGTGATCCGCGACTTGATCTCGTCGGTGATGTGCGGGATGACCTGCACCGTCTCGCCCAGGAATTCTCCGCGCCGCTCCTTCGCGATCACCGACGAGTACACCTTGCCCGTGGTGACGTTCGCCCCGCCGTCCAGGTCGCGGTCCAGGAACCGCTCGTAGTGGCCCAGGTCCAGGTCGGTTTCGGCGCCGTCCTCGGTGACGAAGACCTCGCCGTGCTGGAACGGGTTCATCGTGCCGGGGTCGACGTTGAGGTACGGGTCCAGCTTCTGCATGGTCACCCGCAGCCCGCGCGACGACAGCAGCCGCCCCAGGCTCGACGCCGTCAGGCCCTTGCCCAACGACGACGCCACCCCTCCCGTGACGATGATGTACTTCGTGATGTGCCGGCCACCGCGCTCGCTCGCCATGCCCACTCAACTCCCGGGGTCTCGCTCGGGCGGCGGGCGCGCCACCGGTTGTCGGGGGCGTCCGCCGCAGGCCGTCTCGTGTCGACCACGGAACCTCAGGCTAAGCGGGCGGGGCACCGCAACCAAGCGAAAAACCATGCTTGACGACGCTTTTCGCGCCGCATCACACCGCGCCGGGCAGATTCAACGGTGGGGAAATCGACGCGAAACACGGCGGTAACACGCCGGGGCGATCACTCCGCTGCGGGGGCCTCTTCGGCGGGCGCCTCTTCCACGGGGGCTTCTCCGGTGGGAGCCTCCCCGCCCTTTCCCTCCACGATCGCGCGGACCACGCCCACGCGGCCGGCGGGGTCGCCGATGGCGGCCTGGGTGCGCACGGCGCCGGCGGTGCCCGAATTCTCGAGCACCTCGATCACGCCGCCGTCGCGGTCGGCTTCGGGCCCGCCGGCGACGACGACCGTGCCGTCGGCGGACAGGGCCTCGGCGAAGTCCGCGAGAATCCGCGAACCGACCGTCGGGTCCTCCCCCTCGCCATTGCCGGAGCCGGTGACCAGCACGATCGCGGCGGTCGGCCGCAGCGTGCCGTCCTCGTACTCGATGAAGCCCGCGTCGCGCAGCGACCCCAGCAGCAGACGGCGGTCGGCGACGTTCGCGCGCTCGGTCGCCCCCTCCCCGACCAACAGCACCGGCGACAGCGCCTGGCCCGCCTGAAAACCGGGGTCGCGGCGCTCCACGTCGAGCTCCGTGCCGGCGGGCAGCGCGGTGGTGACCACGTCCTTCAGCTCGTCGGCGCCCTCGGCCGAACGGAACTTCTCGGTCAGACCCATCCGCGAAATCTCCGGCGAACCGGCGTCGCGGAGCAGCTGCTCCATCGCGTCCACCGCGCCGGAATCGGCGTCCGGGGTGGTCACCAGCAACGCCGGGACGTCGGAAAGCGAACCGTCGACGACCTGCGCCGCCAAATCCTCCACGACCGAATTGGCCGCATCGGCGCGGGTATTGGCCGAATCGCGCTCGACGATAGCCGCGTCACGCTCCTCCGCCGCCTGCGCGCCGCCCCACTCGATGCCGCCCTCCGGCGCCAGCACGTAGGCCCCCAACGCCGTACCCGCCGCAATGCCCAGTGCCGCACCCGTGATGCCGGCGCTCCACGCGCCCGACCGCTTCCTCGCCATGATCGCCGACCCCCGCTAGTTGAACAGGCCCTGGAACCACAGGGCGATGGAATTCCACGTGTCGACGAGGTTCTCGCCCACCGAGCCGTCGCCCGCCGTGCCGGCGATGGCGATGATGACCGCCAACGCCACGATGATCGCCAGCAGCGCCCACATGAAACGCAGGCCGCCGCCCTCCACGCGGTACAGATCCGCCACGACGTCGCCGTCGACGAGCTTGTCGCCCGCCTTCAGGCGGCTGAGCAGCGCCGACGGCAGGCCGCGCTGGTCCGCGCCGCCATAGACGTCGTCCTGGTCCAGCCGCGAGCCGACGTTGACGATCATCGACGCGCCATGATGGTCGGCCAGCACCAGCGCCAGGTCCGTCGCCGAATCCGACAGCGCCGGGAAGGTCATCGCGCCGATGCCCAGATCCTGGATGTGCTCCAGGCCCTGGGCGTGCCCGTCCGGGTCCGCCGGCAGGATCACGCGCGCACCGGACCGCAGCGTCTCCGACCGGATTCCCTCGGGATCGCCGATGATCAGGTCCGGCTCGTAGCCCTGCCCGACCAACGCATCCGCGCCGGCGTCGACGCCGATGAGCACCGGATCGAACTCGCGGATGAAGCCCTTGAGGTTCTTCAGCGTCTCCTCGTGGCCCGCGCCGGGGCTGACCAGCAGCACCTTGCGGCCGGCGAGCTTGGTCTCCACGTCGGGGATGCCCAGGCCATCGACGTACAGCGGCGATTCCGTCGCCGCGAACTCCACGAAGTTGCCGGAAAACGCCTCCAGCCGGTCGACCATCCCGGTGCGGGCGTCGTCGAAGTCCTTGGAGATCTTGTCCATGGTGACCTCGTCGCCGGCCGCCACGCGACGATCGCCGAGGTACAGCTTGCCCTCGTACAGGCGGTGCACCTTGCCGTCGCGGATCTTCGACGCCTCGGACGGCACCGCGTTCTCGACGAGGACCACGTCGGCGTCGAGAAGCATCTGCGGGCCGAAATTGGGGACGGCGCCGGTGGTGAACGCACCGGTGTTGACGACCGCCCCGGCCTTCGCGTCGATGATCCGCTGGGCCAGCACGCGGGTGATGTCGGGCGCGTCGACGACGACGATGTCGCCCTCGCCGAGCTTGTTCAGCGCGCGGTCGGAGCGCAGGCAATCCCGGACGACGCCCTTGATGCCGGGCTCGTCGACGGTCTTCTTCGAGAACAGACTCATGGGCCACAGTGTGCCGCCGAGTCGCGGAGGTTCGGCGGAGGCGCGCCGATGGCCCGCCGTTACTTCGCCGCGCCCCGGTCGGCCTGCGCCTTCTCCAGCAGATCCGTCGCATGCGCGCGGCCCGACTCGGTGCCGTCGAGGCCCGCCATCATCCGCGCGAGTTCCTCGATGCGGCGGTCCCGGTCGAGCTCGCCCACGCCCGAGACGACGCCGTCCTCGGCGACGTCCTTGGCCACGTGCAAGTGGGTGTCGGCGTAGGCCGCGACCTGCGGCAAGTGCGTGACGACGATGACCTGGTTGCGTTCGGCCAATCGCGCCAGGCGGCGCCCGATTTCCACGGCCGCGCGGCCGCCGACGCCGGCGTCGACCTCGTCGAAGACCAGGGTGCGGCCGCCGTCGCCCTCGGCGAGGACGACCTCCAGCGCCAGCATGACGCGGGAGAGTTCGCCGCCGGAGGCGCTGCCGGCCAGCGGGCGCGGCTCGGCGCCCTTGTGGGCCGACAGCAGGAAGGACACGTCGTCGGCGCCGACGGGGCCGAAGGAACCGGACGGCGCGACCTCCACGACCAGCGACGTCATCGGCATGGCCAGGCCCTTGAGCTCCGCGGTGACGCGGCGGCCCAGGTCGCCCGCGAGCTCGGTGCGGACCTTGGTCAGTTTCTTCGCGGCCGCCTTGACCTTCTTCTCCAGGGCGGCGACGTCGGCGGCGAGCTTGTCCAGGGCCTCGCCCGAGACGTCGAGCGAGCCGAGCTTGCGCCGCGCCTTGTCGCGCCACTGCAGCACGCCGTCGATGTCGGGGGCGTACTTGCGCGTGAGATTGCGGATCTCCGCCTGGCGGGCCAGCAGCCCGTCGAGGGATTCCGTCTCCTCGGGCAGACCCTCGAGGTAGGTGCCCAGGTCCGCGGAAACGTCCGTGAGCCCGCTGGTCAGTTCGCCGATGCGCTCGGCCAAGCCGACGAGTTCGGAGTCGCCGGAGTTGGCCAGGGCGTGCTGGGCCCGGCCGAGGAGATCGGCGGCGCCGTCTTCCTCGTCGATGGAGCCCCACGCCGTCGAAGCCGCCTCGCGCAGGCCGTCGAGATCCTGCATGCGGCGGATGGTCTGGGTCAGCTCGACGTCCTCGCCCGGTTCGGGGTCGACGGCGTCGATCTCCTCCAGCGCGAACGTCAGCTGATCGGCGCGCATGGCCAGCTCGCGGCGCTTGGTGGTGCGCTCCTCGAGGTCCTTGGCCGCGGTGCGCCACTCGCGCCGCACCGCGCGGTAGGCCTCCAGCAGCGGAGCCACACGGTCGCCGCCGAGGCGGTCCAGCGCGGCGATCTGCTCGTCGCCGCCGAGCAGGCGCAGCTGGTCGTTCTGGCCGTGGATGGCCAGCACCGCGCCGGCGAGATCCGCCAGCGACGACGCCGGCGTGCCGCGTCCGCCGATCCACGCGCGGGAGCGCCCCTTCGCGGAGACCTGGCGCGCCAGCAGGATCTCGCCGTTTTCGTCCCTGTCCCCGCCGCATTCGGCGAGGATCTCCTCGACCGCGTCGGACAGCGGCCCCGCCAGATCATCGGTGGCCACGCGCCCTTCCACCAGGGCCTTCTCGGCGCCGGTGCGCACGCGGCCCGCATCGGCGCGGCCGCCGGACAGCAGGCGCAGGCCGGTGACGACCATCGTCTTGCCCGCGCCGGTTTCACCGGTGAGCACCGTCAGGCCCGGGCTGAATTCCACCGTCGATTCGGGGATGACGCCGAGATCGCGGATGGTGAGCTCGGTCAGCATCGTCCGGTCACCGCCTCGGGCCCCGCCATCCGGTCACGGGCAGGCGGAACTTGTGCACCAACCGATCGGTGAACGGCGCCGCGTCGAGGCGGACCCACTTCACCGGCTGCTCGCCGCGGGTGATCTCGATGCGGCTGCCCGGCGGCATGGGGATGTGGCGGAACCCGTCGAGCACGGCCTGGGCGGCGCTGGTCTGCGGATTCGACTCCACCGCCACCGTCGAATGCGGCGACACGACCATCGGGCGGTCGAACAGGGCGTGGGCGTTGTTCGGCACCACCAGGATCGCGTCGAGCTCCGGCCACAGCACCGGGCCGCCGGCGGAGAACGCGTAGGCGGTCGATCCGGTCGGCGTGGAGATGAGCACGCCGTCGCAGCCGTAGGAGCTCACCGGGCGCTCGTCGACCTCCAGCACGACGTCGAGGACGCCGCGGCGGTTGAGGTTTTCGATGCTGACCTCGTTGAGCGCCCAGCCGGTGCCGATGACCCGGCCATCGTTGTCGCGCACGGTCGCGCGGATGGTCATCCGGTCCTCGACGCGCCAGCTGCGGTCGATGACCCGCTGGATCGCCTCGGTCATGGACTCCTGCTCCCATTCGGCCAGGAACCCGACGTGGCCCATGTTGATGCCCAACACGGGCAGGTCCATCGAATGGGCGATGTCCGCCGCACGCAGGAACGTCCCGTCGCCGCCGAGCACGAGCACCAGCTCGCACCCGTTGGCGGCCTGCGGCGAATGCCCGAAGCGCGGGTACTTGCCCAGCACGGGGTGGCGCAGCAGCTTCGACGGGTCATCGCCGGCGAGCACGCGCACGCCGATGCCCGCGCCCTCGAGCAGCTCGGCAGCCTCGGCGGCCATCTCCAGATTCGCGCTGCGGCCGGCATGGGGCACCAGCAGTACCTGGCGGTCGCCGCGGTCGTCCCGGCCGTCGTCGTAGTCCGTCATTGCGGGCCCTCCTGCACTGCGCGTTCGATCATCTCGTCCAGCTTCCCATCATCGACGTCCGACGCGCCACCGTCCTTGACCAGCCAAAGGAAATACTCCACGTTGCCGGACGGGCCGGGCAGCGGGCTGGCCACCACGCCACGCACCGACGTCCCCAACGTGCGGGCGAAGCGGGCGACGTCGCCGACGACTTCCGCGCGCAGCGCGGGGCTGCGCACCACGCCACCGTGGCCGAGGCGGTCCTTGCCGACCTCGAACTGCGGCTTGACCATCGGCAACAGTTCGGCACCGTCGGCCAGGCTGTCGACCAGCGCCGGCAGCGTCAACCGCAGCGAAATGAAAGACAGGTCCCCCACCATCACGTCGGCCGGGCCGCCGATCATCTCGGGCGTCAGCGTCCGGACGTTCGTGCGGTCGAGCACGGTCACGCGGTCATCGTCGCGAAGCCTCCAGATCAGCTGCCCGTAGCCGACGTCGACGGCGATGACCTCCGCCGCGCCCCGGCGCAGGCACACGTCGGTGAAACCACCGGTCGACGCGCCGGCGTCGATGATCCGGCGGCCGGCCAAGCTCAGGCCCTCCGGCTCGAATGCCTCGAGGGCGCCGATGAGCTTGTGCGCGCCGCGCGACGCCCAGTTGGCGTCGTCGGCGTCCTCGGCCACGCGGATGGACACGTCGCCGGTCACCGACGTCGCGGGTTTCGTCGCGGCCATGCCGTTGACCGTCACCCGGCCGTGCTTGATCAGTTCCACGGCGTGTTCGCGGGAACGGGCGATCTTGCGGCGCACCAGTTCCGCGTCGAGCCGACGCTTCGGCGTCGATCCCTTACCCACGGCCGGCCCCCTCACCGCCGAGCGCGTCCTGCAGCAGCGCGTGAGCGCGCTCCATCTGCGCGGCGCGGTCGGCGGGAGTCGGCGCGGGGGCCTCGAGCGTCTCCATCACTTGACGACGGAGCCGCTCCGGATCCACCGCCCCGCCCGCGAGAGCGGCGGCCGCGTCGGCGGGCGTGGGCGACGACCCTGCGGCGGACGAGCCGGGGCCGGGAACCGGGGCGTTGCCGGGAACTGCCATGGCCCGGATCACCGCCAGGCGGCGACCGCGGCGGCCGCGGCCTCGGAGGTGGTGCGCACGCCGGTCACCGGGGCGGTCGACGGGGCCCCGTCGGCGTCGAACCACGCCACGGAAGCGGCGGTCAGCAGCGCCGCGACTGCGGCGCGCGCCGGATCCGCCAAACGCGCGTCGGAGGCGTCGCCCCCGCCGATGACGATCACGGCCGGATCGTCGGCGTCGCGCTCCGCGGTGAACCCCGCCTGCGGGCGCGGCTCGGCATGTTCCGCCGGGGCGACCAGCGCACTCATGTCCGCGCCGATGAGGGTCGGACGCTCCTCCGGGATCGCCGACAGGGTTTCATGGTGCCCGGAGATGCCGGTGACGGTCATCAACGTGTCGTAACCCGCCGCATTGCCGCCGGCGATGTCGGTGTTCAGGCGGTCGCCGATGACGATGGGCCGCTCCGAATCCAGGCGCGCGGCGCCACGGTGGAACATCGGCGGCAGCGGCTTGCCCGCGCTGCGCGGCTCGACGCCGGTGGCCGACACGATCGCGGCGACCATCGACCCGTTGCCGACGAGCAGGCCCCGCTCGGTCGGGAGCGTCGTGTCCAGGTTCGAAGCCAGGTACTTCGCGCCGCGGGAAATGGACAGCGCGGCCTCCGACATCATCGCCCAGTTCGTGCCCGGGTTGTGGCCCTGGAACACCGCCGCCGGCTCGTCGTCGGCGGAATCGACCAGCTCGTACCCGGCGTCGGTGGCCAGATCGCGGAAAGACTGGGCACCGAGGATGAGGACCTTCGAACCCTCCGGGATGATGTCCGCCGCCATCTCGATCGCCGCCTGCGCCGACGTCATCACGTCGTCGGCATCGCAGTCATAGCCGAGCGAACGAAGCTGCTCGGCGACCGTCTCCGGGGCCCGCGACGCATTGTTGGTGACGAACAACATCGGCAGACCGGCCTCGGTCAGCCCCTCCAGGGCGCCGGGGACCGCGCGCCCGCCTTCGTAGATGGTGCCGTCGAGGTCCAACAGCGCCGCATCGTAGCGGCCGGCCAGCAGTTCGTTGCTCATGAAAGCGTCGATCCAATCCTTGATGGTGTCGTGCCCGGTGCCGGGACTTTTACAGCTCGGCCGCGCGATCGCCGGCGTCGAGAAGCCCGTCCGGATCGAGATCCGCCGAGCGGTTGAACCACTCCCGGGCCTCGTCGGTGCGGCCGGCCGCAGCCAGCGCATCGGCGTAGGCGTAAAACAGTCGCGCGCCCTCGAAGTCCTTGCGCGACGGATCGAGGTCCTGCGCCTCCAGCTCAATGATCGCGGCGTCGAGATCGCCCATGTCGCGGCGCGCGCCGGCCACGACGATGGCCAGCTCGGTGCGGGATTCGTCGTCGAGCAAGCGGACCTCGTCGGAACGGCCCAGCTCGATGGCCTTTTCCGGGCGTCCGAGGCCGCGCTCGCAGTCGGCCATGACGGCCAGCAGGCCGGCGCCGCCGGAAATGCGGCGGGCGGCGCGCAGCTCGGCGAGCGCCTCCTTCCACTCCCCGGCGTGGTACGCGGCGACGCCGTTGGTCTCGCGGACCACGCCGACGCGGCCGGCACGGTCCTTCGCGGCGCGAGCGTGGCGCAGCGCCAGCTTCGGGTCATCGGCCATCAGCGTGGCGGCCATGATCATGTGGCGCGCGACCTGGTCGGCGTTGTCCTTGGACAGGCTTTTCAGGTCCTGGCGCACCGACGGGTCGAGCTCGTCGGGCTGCACGTCCTCGGGCAGCGACGGCTCGTTCTGGCGCGCGACGATCCGCTCTTCGCGGAAACCCGGGCGCTGCGGGCCGGTGCGGGGCGCGCGCTTCTGGTCGTCCTGGAAGCGGCCACCGCGGTTGGAATGCCGGCGGTCACCGCCGGGGCCACCACGACGGTCGCCACCGGGGCCGCCACCGGGGCCGCCACGACGGTCATCGCGACGATCTCCACGCGGACCACCGGGACCACCACGGCGGTCGTCACGGCGATCTCCGCGCGGACCACCCGAACCACCGCGACGGTCATCGCGGCGGTCGTCACGGCGCCACTCGCGGTCGCCGCCACGGCGACGGTCATCGCCGCCCCAGTTGCCTCGGCCCTCGCGGCCCTCGCCACGCTCGTCGCGACGGCCTTCACGGCGATCTCCGCCACGATCATCGCGGCTCTCCCAGCGACGACCTCCCTGGCCACCCTGGCCACCGCGACCACCGCGGCCACCCTGGCCACGCCCACCGGAACGGCCGCCCTGGCCACCGCCGGAACGGCCTCCCCGGAATCCGCCGGGGCGACCGCCCTGACCTCCTCGACGCTCTCCGTCGGGACGCGAACCTTCGTTCTCGGCCATGTGTTGGCAGCTCCTTACGCAATTGATGCACTCGCGTGCCGCCGCCTCCGGGTCCCGGGACGATCGGCCGCTTGAAAATCTGGAAATGCGGGCTGGCGAACCAGTCACGGGCAGCACCCGTCACCGCATACAACGGCCCAGGCTACCAGCCCTGGCCCCCGCGTCCGTTCACGCGTGGACGGAAAGATGATGCGCGACGAGCACCGCGTCCGCCGACAAATCCCACGTCGACGTCGCCGTCCAACCGCTGCCCCGAGTGATGGCCACGCCCGTCGAGCCGATGACGTTCACCTCGGGCCGGGGAGCAGAGAAATCACCCGGGAACGCCGCCGAAAGATCCGCGGGGACCAGCGCCGCACGCTTCGTCAGAAACTGCAGCCGAGCGTCCTCCCCGTCGCGCGCCTTACCCGCCGCACGCACCAAGGTGGTCTGCGCGGCACGCACCTTCGACGCGGCCTCCGCGACCGGATCCGCTGCGACGTCGAAAAGCCCGCCCTGGGCCGCTCTACCGGACGTGCTTGACGACGCCTCCGCGGTCGCGGAGGAGCCGACGGTTTCGGGGGCGGCCATCATCAGTTCGGCGCTCTTCGTCGCACCCGGGAAGCCCGGGCCCTCGTTGGCGGGTTCACCGGCCTGAAACGAAGTCGCGGCGGCACGAGCGCGCTCATCTGCGGCCTCGTTCATCTCATGGCCGGCATGACCCTTGATCCATTCGAAACGGACGTTGCGGCCCTGCATGAGCCGATCGATGACGGACAGGATGTCGACGTTGAGCACGGGCTTGCCGTCGCGCTTCTTCCAGCCCTTCTTCTTCCAGCCCGGCATCCACTTCGTCACCGAGTTGATGACGTACTGCGAGTCGCAGAGAATGCGGAGTTCCTCGTCGGCGCGATGCGCCGTGGCCGCCAGCAGCTCGGCGACCGCCATCAGTTCGCCGCGGTTGTTCGTGCTCTTCTTCCAGCCGCCCGCGGCCCACGTGTCGTCGTCGATGTACCAGGACCAGCCGGCCGGACCGGGATTGCCGAGTGCCGAACCGTCTGCTGCGGCGATGATAGTCATGGGAGCCGATTGTAACGGGGTTCAAAAAAGCCCCGGGAAGCGGTCCCGACACATGAAATGCTTCGCCGAAAAGACCACGGAAATGCGAAAGAAGCCGTTGTCGGTGCCACACCCCACAACAGGGTGCGACACCAACAACGGCTCCAATCAATCTTCAAACCATGTTATTGGCCGGCGGTGACCTACTCTCCCACACCCTCCCAGGTGC